>Ga0325414_1006541_pt1 | contig 12363 bp, 5 predicted proteins | sample PopdelMetagenome_8_FD_206183 | JGI IMG/M metagenome (GOLD analysis project Ga0325414, IMG submission 206183) | Populus deltoides microbial communities from Bellville, Georgia, United States - Leaf-PdKOR-R3 | ecosystem: Host-associated > Plants > Phyllosphere > Phylloplane/Leaf | place: USA... | reverse complement strand
TTTTATTTTTTCCAAGAAAGGATTTCAGTCAGCTGTTAGCCCATTAATTTAATTTGTAGTTTGGCAGAGTTTCAAAGGGAATGGGTAGAAGGAGAAGTTTTGATTATTTTTGGTCAATAATTAATTTCCATTTATTTTGACAATTTCGCCGTGAGTTAGGCCTTCCTCTCACCTACTACAAGGAAGAATGGACGGAGGTTGTTGCCTACGAACTACGAAGACTCGTGTTTGCCCAACAACCATAAAGGTCAACGCTTCTTTCTCCGTTCTCCTCTTCAAGTCTATTGTTATTGCCTCTCTCTCTAATATTTATTACACACCCACCGATCTTTAAAAGGATCCTATGATTATTATTATTATTATTATTATTATTGAAAACACTAATAAAAGTATGAGTTATTCACCGCGCATAAGTGTACTATTTATCCTTTTATATTTTACTGTTAATTAATTTATTGTTCATTTTTTTTTATCTTCAAACTTTATTTTACATTACTTATTATTTTTTAAGCCAGATTAAAAAAACAACTACTTTGTTAATTAAAAACAAAATTGAAAAGTAAAAGATCAAAGAAGAAAAGACACGTGGTGATTTCAATATTTTTGCAAAGCATTCATTTTAGTCCTCAAACTTTATATATTATGTCTATTCAATCCCTTAATATTTTTACAATTTAATTTTATTATAATTTGTTTTATTTCTCAATCTCTAGTTTGAAACAAGAGAAAAAGAGGTCACAATATTTATATCCGAGTTGATTTTAGATGGTAAAAAGAAAAAATTTGCTTTCACACTGATTTGATCATCAAAATAATCTATTTTGATGTGAAAGAGTTTCATTTGGTCAGAAAAGTTTTGCTTAGGTGTTTTTTACCTAGAAATTGCCTAAAAAATCAAATCAAATTTTAGTCCTTTTTTTTTTCTTTTATTTTTTTATCTTTTTTTAAAAAATCATGTCTTCTTATATGTTTTTTAAAATAATTTTTAAATTTAAATTTAAAGTAATACCCATTCTATCTGATTTTTTTATATATTTTTTTTCCAAATAATGATTTTTTAAATTATTTTGTATGTATTTAATTTTTAAGGATATTATTTTAATTTATCTATAATATTTTTTATGTTTAATATTTTTTTTAAATATTCTAATTCATCTATAATATTTATTTTTTTAAAAAAAGAGAAAATAAAATTTTCAGGCTTGATTTTCTTTGGTTTTGTTTTTTAATTTCTTGTTTCTTTTCCTGTAAGTGTTAGCTCAGCCACACAAACGTAACTAACAATGATACGCACTTGAAGAATCTAGTCCAGCTGTTTTTTTTCTCTCTTCTGTGGTACAATCTAGTCCAGCTAAATGATAAGAACCTCTTTGATCTAACCCTTTTTATTTTTTATTTTTAATGGGAACGCAGATCCGACTACTGTTTAATAATCGTGTTGGGTTAGAATTGTTTTTGGTCATTCTAAAATTAAATTACCAAATTCTGCTTGTTAGATCTCCAGATCCAATCAAACAATTTACAAATTTGTTTTTTTACAAATTTTCTCATCAAGGCAGCACATAAAATTGATAGGTTCAATGAATTGGTTGAAGCAGTAGAATTGTTGGCAGGTCAAACAAGTACAACGCTACCCGCAAACATAATGGAATATTTTAATCCCCACATGCCTATGATATAAAATATCCTTAAATTTTTTTTTTTAAAAAAAATATCCTTAAATTATTATTATTATTATTATTATTATTATTATTCTAAATTTATTCTTAATGTATAAATAAAAAAAATTCAAAATAATAATAATAATAATAATAATAATAATAATAATAATAATAATAATAATAAAATATTTTTTTGATTTATTTTCAACTAAAAAATATTTTAAAAACAACTATTATAATAATATCAAACATATTCGGATAAGCACGCAGGTTCGTGGCCTAGAGGTCCTGGCAGGGAATTCCCTGACTCTGCACCCTAGGTTCGAACCTTTGTGTCAACACCTGTTATCCCCGTGGTGTCTTACTTGTCTACTGGGCTTGCAGGGTGTTCAGTAGATCTATGAATTAGTCATAGTGTGCGTAAGTTAATCCGGACACTCGGGATTATAAAAAAAAACATATTCAAATAATATGTTGTTATAATAGTTGTTAGCATTCGTTATGGTCTGTGTATTAATTTTTTTTTAATATTTTTTTGTGCTAATCCGGGTATCTTTACATCTTTTTTAAAGAGTGAGACTAGTCACGTTCAGAGTTCTTGATTGTCCCTCGTAACAAGTATGCTTTCTGAAGATCAAATTTGTATTCTCATTCTTATAAAGATATAATGGTGTCTTAACCGTTATATTTTTTTAATATTAAATATAGGAAATAGCATCTTTCACAGATTTTAACATTATCGTAAAACAAAAAAAGCAGTTGGACTTCAATCGTATTAATACTTTTCTACGAACATCCACTCATTCATGTCTATGTGATCACATTATCCCAGCAACAATGTGAAAGCATTATTCATGTATTGTTTAAGATCTGATCAACGAGAAATTCAATTTAAATATGCAAAAATGGATAGAAAAGTGATTTTGTAATGTTGATGAGGGTAGATTTCTTACCTAAACTGTAATTAATTGCAGGGAGAAAGTAGAAATTAATCACATGACGGCGACAACAACCAAGCCCACTAAAGGGTGAGTTGGTGGTTGGTATGCCGGCATGAGGCCTACAGTACACCTCTTCAAATAATTACGGATAGACAAATTTCAACTATGTATCAATTCTTAACTATCAACATCACGTCTTATATACTAAAAACTGTACACTCTTTTTTTTATTATTATTATTCTTTTTAGTTTCCTTTTAATTCTTATCTATAGACTTGCGGATAAGATCAAATATTATTTCTTAATGCAAAAAGATATCTATAGATGCTTTTAATATTTTTTTAACATAAGAAAATATTTTAGTTGTGAAATGAAAATACTACGGCTGTTTATAATAAAATAAATTAATAATTTAAAAAAATTTTATAAAAAACTCTAGAGGCCAGCAAACCCATTTGTAATCTTAATTTTTTATTTAAAAAAATCAATTACACAGTGTAAAATCAACTTGGATTCAAAAATTTTCTCGGGACTCGATCTACTTTTTTAAGCAAGATTAAAGCAAGAAAACACCTTAATGGATATCGTCTCGTCGAAAAGAACCCGCTAATACCAAGAATGATATTTTTCGTGGGCAGAAGAGGGCTAACTAATAATTTTCTCTATTCTTCGTCTTTTTTCACCAACTCTTCTTTTCTCCTTTCTCAAACCAGAGCCGAGTTGCAAATAAGATAAAACCTTTGACTAAAATGTTTGATTTTCAAACTATAAGGACCAAAAAGAAACGATGACAAAATTCCAAGGCAATATCTAGCAAAAAAGCGCGCGCGCGTGTGTGGGGCTTCTATTTTTCTTGTTTTTCAATTCTAGTCCTCAACTTTTAATCTTGTGCAAACGATGAATTCAAATTATTTTTACAAAATCAAGCATCAACTCAATGTTGAGATTTTTTTGGAGACCATGAAAGCTCCATAGAAAGAAAATAAGAATAAATCATGACATCTAATTTGAAAATAAATAAATAATTGAGAAATATTTTTTTTTTGTAATTATAATTGTAATAATGGTGAAAGCTCCATAGAAAGAAAATAAGAATAAATCATGACATCTAATTTGAAAATAAATAAATAACTGAGAAATAGATTTTTTGTAATTATAATTGTAATAATGGTAGTATGCGGGGTCGTATTGGAAAATTGATTAATCTCTCTCCCCCCCTCTTTACACACACACACACTCTCTCTTTTTTTCTCTCTAGCTATTTAACTCGTGCGCTGCCATGAGCTGTGAATTGTTTTTTTTTTAAGAAAAAAACCTAGGTATGCAAGCTATTTCTAAGAAAATTAGAAATATAAATTAAAAAACTCATACAAGCATCTAATCAAATAAACCGATAACCATTTATATAAATAAAGAAAAACTATTAACAATAACAAAAAAAAAACTAGAAATGAGATATTTGATGTAGGCCAGTATATTTGATCTTGTAAAATGAGATATTTTCTCGGTTATCTCTACTGAATTTGCTTATTAAAATCAATAAAAGATAATAAAAACAGAAATAAATGCGGAACTAAAAACATTATTCAAGGCCAAACATATAAGAAATATTATTTAAGAATAAATAATTTTTTTATAAAATAAAGCTCACCTGTATAAAATAAAAAGAATTATTCAAAAAATAAATTAAAAAAATCATTAATTTTTTTAAATAAAATCTGCAAAATCCACGGTCTAGGGTCTAGGCAACGAGATCAAGATAAACTAATAGAGAAGAAATTGAAAATAACTACAAAGTCTTATTTGAAGACCAACTGATTATTATTTCTTATGAAAGAGTGAGATTGAAAGAAGAGGGATCAAAATAAAAAAGATATCAAACATGGGATGTGTGTTGTAAGTTTTGTAAAAGATGCACTTTGGTCTTTGAACTTTAAAAATTTAGTATAACTCTAAAAGGTGTGGGTTTTTCACAGTGCAAGGCTTCACTGTTTATTATCTCACATTTTATCGTGGATGAATTGTGCAAAATTTTTTATTTTTTAAATTTGATCCTTAAACTTTTTTCTAGTAATTTAATTCCAATTGAAGACTAATTAATTTTGATTTCTTATGGAAGAGTGAGATTGAAAAAAAAGAGACTGAAATGAAAAAGGTACCAAACATAGATGTCGTGTTATTAGTTCGCAAAAGATACACTTTTATCTTTAAATTTTAGAAAGCATGCAAATTATACAATTTCAATACCTCAATGTTTTATACAGTATTTTATAGGTGTTTTGGGTAAAAAATATGTTGAAAAACAGTTTTTTCATGTAAAAAAACTTCAGCTTGATTTTTCAACCACCACAGTGGTCGGAATTTGGGCAAATCAGACGATGTATTGTCTGATTTTTTCTTCAAAAAACTTTGGGCTGGATCCATTTGCAAACAAAAACATTAAGGGTCCAGTCGTGCGGGCCTTAACAAAATAGGCCAGCCAGTAGCGCGACATTGTTTTTTTTTTTTTTCTAATTTTTTTTCATTTTTTTTAAATTAATGATTTTTATGCTTTTTTCTGTAAATTCTTTTAATTTACATTTAAATTAGTACCCCTTCTCTTTTTTATTTTGTTTGGAGAGTCTCTTTTAAATAACAATTATATTTTTAGTTATGAATTTAAATTTGAAGAGTTTTTCTAATTCATCTATAATTTTTTAATCTTTTGTATGGATGAAATTTATATTTGAAAATATAAAAATTTTATTTTTAGATAATATTTTTAATATATGCTGCCTTACAAGGTTTTTTCCTTTTTATTTTATTCGATCAATTTAATTTCTGTTTCTATTTCTATTATCGTTTGCTTGAATAAAAAAATTATTTTAATAAAAAAATTTAGCAAACACAACCAGGTAAATGTCATGTTTTTCAAAACTAAATATCTTGATTTATAAATGTCTCTCGATTTTTCAAGTTTTATTTTTAAGTATCGTTAATGATTTTTTTATTTATTTACTCGTACATATATTTTTCTATTTATTTGATTATATGTATATAGATATATTTTTTGATTTGAACTTGAATTTTTTTAAACTACAGAAATGCATAATATATATATATATCTTATTCACGATAAAGCATGATTTACATAGCTAATTTCTATCTAAACACTGGCAATCGGAGCCTAATATGCATGTGAAATAAAAATAAAAATAAAAATAAATCTAAATGTAGATGTTCAAAGTGAATATGGACCTAAAGAAAGGATTTTAATGGCTTCATGATCACTACTAGACTGTGAACCTCTTAATTATATATTTTTTTAATTGATAAAATTGGTGTTAACAAGCCATTCAAATAAAAAATTATGAGAATATTGAGTGTTTAGTGACAGCTTGCTATTATAATAATAGTGATTATTTTTTGAAATAACTTTTATATAAAAATATATTAAAATAATATTTTTTAAAATTTATTTTTAATATTTTAAAACTAAAACAATAAAAAAACATTAAATTAACACAAAAAATTAAAATTTTTTAAAACACTATTTATACCGAAAAACAAACATGCACTTATAACGTGACGTCATAATTAATATATGATTTGAAACAATAAAAAGGCAATGTGACCGCAAATTATTTGTTTGAGTTTAACTCCATTACATGTAATGTAAGAATTCAGCAAACCAAATATAGGATAATTTTATTAGTAAGATTTATAATTTATTTTCTAAAAATTACTAGTTTAAATTTTTTTAAAATTATTAAAAATTTATATAATTATTAATTTCAACATTCATAAAATTAGTTGAAATTCATATAAATTCGCTTAAGAATTTATATTAATAATAATAAAAAAGATAGGCAATTTTGCGAAGGTAAAAGCATGATTATTAGGTGGATCCATGTGTGTGTGTGTGTGTGTGTGAAAGAAGGGCAAGACGAAATTTCCCATTTCTCACCAACCACAACCTCGCCACCATGCATCACACTACCGCGATAGTCAAATTTACCCTTCTACGCCAATCGCCAATATGGATCCACAAAGAGACCACGCTCCATAATATTGACCCTTGAGATTATTCAAGATCAATGGCCACAATTGAGTTTCAACAAACCCACTTTGTCCCCTCATGCTTACCTACCAACCTCCATGGCTCTATGCACATTGCATAGTATTCAAGACTCCCAACAATCTATTATTCTATTTAAACCCCCTCCCCTCCCTCTCTTCTCCTCAGGAAATCCCATCTTCGAAAACCAAAGATTTCCTCTACTGCTTCTGCTCTTCCTCTCACGGCAATCATTTTTCTAACCTCTTCTTCTCTCTCATTTACACTTTAATTTCTTCTAACAAAACGAATGGAGACAATCACCAAGAATGGCTACCAAAATGGTTCTTCGGAGAGTTTGTGTACCCAACGTGATCCACTCAGCTGGGGTGTTGCTGCTGAGGCAATGAAAGGAAGCCATTTGGACGAAGTGAAACGTATGGTAGCTGAGTATAGGAAGCCTGTTGTGAATCTTGCTGGTCAGACCTTGACCATTGCTCAGGTTGCATCCATTGCTGGCCATGATGCTAGTAATGTCAAGGTAGAACTTTCTGAGTCTGCAAGACCTCGTGTCAAGGCTAGCAGTGACTGGGTCATGGATAGCATGGACAAGGGAACTGATAGTTATGGTGTTACTACTGGTTTTGGTGCTACTTCCCATAGAAGAACCAAACAAGGTGGTGCTCTTCAGAAGGAACTCATTAGGTGAGTAGATTTAAAGACTCCCCATTTAAGCAAATGCTTGTTTATTTTTTCCCCTAACGTGGTTGGTGTGAAAGTGAGAGAGTTCTTCAAGATATACTAGAAGGAGAGAGAGTAGGTAACTAGCTAGGTCGAGTTGACTCAATGATTTTTATATAATCTCTCTATCAGGAGAGAGATAATTTAACATCGCTAATCCCTGAAATATTGATGATTGGTGGGTGGGATGGGATTGACTCGACCGAGTCGTGTGGGGTATGGTCGTCCATTCAATGGGTTGTCTAGTCCAGAAAAGGGTAGAGAGGAGTTTCCATTTAAAGACTTTATGGCCAACTGGGCTCCCATGAAAAGTTCGACATATCAACTCTATACTTTGAAGCTCCATGAAAGTGAGGGAAAATATTCTTAAAAGACAATTCTTTAATGATTTTGAGAAATTTTAAGTGGAATCAAGATTTATGAAATTGTTAATACAAGCTGCCAAACTTTAAACAAGAGTAGGAAATTCCTTTTTTTTTTTTTTTCTTTTTCTTACTGATGATGACTTCAAGTCCCCACCAACACATCCTACAGGAATATTCAATGGGGAAGTTTAGGCGAAATTGATCACCAAAAGTGTATTGACATTTCCCTTTGGACTTTATTTTATTCTTCCAATATTTCTTAATTTCTTGACATTGTTAGGAAGCACTTGCACGTTTTGGTAAACCTTCTCTAGCTACCAGATAGAATGGTCAAAGACATTGTTTTACTGCTTAACTTCATATTTGATTGACTGTTTGTGATCATACACACAAGTTCCATCTTTTGATTTTGTGCCTTGGAAGCATTAACTAAAAATATGTTAGTTAAGTGAAGGCATCAATGTAATTAATTTGTCAACAGTGTTTAATTTTATTTTTCTCCCCCTCTTCAGATTCTTGAATGCTGGGATCTTTGGCAATGGAACAGAAACTTGCCACACACTGCCTCACTCAGCTACTAGAGCAGCTATGCTTGTCAGGATCAACACTCTCCTCCAAGGTTACTCTGGCATCAGATTTGAAATCTTGGAAGCAATTACCAAGCTACTTAATAACAACATCACTCCATGCTTGCCACTACGTGGTACAATCACTGCTTCAGGTGATTTAGTCCCATTATCCTACATTGCTGGATTACTGACTGGAAGGCCTAATTCCAAGGCCACTGGTCCCAACGGAGAAGTGCTGGATGCTGTTGAAGCCTTTAAAGCTGCTGGTATTGATTCTGGATTCTTTGAGTTGCAGCCTAAAGAAGGCCTCGCTCTTGTTAATGGAACTGCAGTTGGTTCTGGTTTGGCTTCCATGGTTCTTTTCGAGACCAACGTTCTTGCTGTCTTATCAGAACTCATATCTGCAATTTTCGCCGAGGTTATGAATGGTAAACCTGAATTCACTGACCATCTGACACACAAATTGAAGCACCATCCAGGTCAAATTGAGGCTGCTGCTATAATGGAGCACATTTTAGATGGCAGCGCTTACATGAAGGCAGCTAAGAAGTTGCATGAAATGGACCCCTTGCAGAAACCAAAGCAAGATCGCTATGCTCTGAGGACTTCACCCCAATGGCTTGGCCCCCAGATTGAAGTGATCCGATTCTCAACCAAGTCAATTGAAAGAGAGATTAATTCAGTGAACGACAACCCTCTAATTGATGTTTCAAGGAACAAGGCCTTACATGGTGGCAACTTCCAGGGAACTCCAATTGGAGTCTCAATGGACAATGTACGTTTGGCTATTGCATCTATAGGCAAGCTCCTATTCGCTCAGTTCAGTGAGCTCGTAAATGATTTCTACAACAATGGATTGCCATCAAATCTCACTGCTAGCAGAAATCCAAGTCTGGATTACGGTTTCAAAGGAGCTGAAATAGCAATGGCCTCCTACTGTTCTGAGCTTCAGTATCTCGCTAATCCAGTCACCAGCCATGTGCAAAGTGCCGAGCAGCACAATCAAGATGTTAACTCGTTGGGACTTATTTCTTCAAGAAAGACAGCAGAATCTGTCGATATCTTGAAACTCATGTCCACAACTTTCTTAGTGGCACTCTGCCAAGCAATTGACTTGAGGCATTTGGAGGAGAACTTGAGGAGCGCTGTCAAGAACACTGTTAGTCATGTATCCAAGAGGGTTTTAACTACAGGTGCTAATGGAGAACTTCACCCATCAAGGTTCTGTGAGAAGGAGTTGCTCAAGGTGGTTGATCGTGAAGATGTCTTTGCTTACGCCGATGACCCCTGCAGTGCTACCTATCCATTGATGCAAAAACTAAGGCAAGTTCTTGTTGACCATGCATTGGCAAATGGAGAGAATGAGAAGAACGCAAGCACTTCAGTCTTCCAAAAGATTGCAGCTTTCGAGGAAGAATTGAAGGCCCTTTTGCCTAAAGAGGTTGAGAGCGCAAGAGCAGCATATGATAGTGGGAATTCAGCTATTGAGAATAAGATTAAGGAATGCAGGTCTTATCCACTGTACAAGTTTGTAAGGGAGGAGTTGGGAACTGGATTGCTCACTGGTGAAAAGGTCCGATCGCCTGGTGAGGAGTTCGACAAGGTGTTTACAGCTATGTGCCAGGGGAAGATCATCGACCCAATGCTGGAATGCCTTGGTGAATGGAATGGTGCCCCTCTTCCAATCTGTTGAGTGTTTTCTCTTACTAAATAAATTTGTTGTAATGTTTTTGAACATTGTTTCCAATCCCTTCTACGTCCTTAAAGTTTCATGGCTATGTACTACATAAGTTGCGATAAAAAAGTTTCCATTTCAGAGCATTTTCTTTCTTAAATTTTGCTGTGGAATTGAAAGGGTTGAGTGGTGGTTGGGTGTCTAATTTTTTTACGATCAGCAATATAATTAAGTCTAAATCTCACACTGCTATTGATGCATGTAGAAAGAATATACATGTATATTTACGCCTGTGCTAGTTGTTGAAGCAAATTTTACAAGCAAAGCATCTCATTTGAGGATTGACAAGAGATGCTCCTAACTGTTTTTTTATCATGGGATGAATTCGAAGTTTGTCTTGTCGTGAAACCCAAAAAAATATTAAAAGATACTTGTACTTTCATTATGAATTTATTCTCGTGCACTTAAATTTATCATCTTTGTGAATTCAAATAGTAAAATTGTTATAAAATTATATATCAAGAAACATATAATAATAAAACAATATAATTAATAAAGAGTAAATAAAATATATAAGAACAATAAAGATTAGGAGAATGAAGAAAGAGCTCTTTTATTTTGTATGAATTTGTAGTTATATGTATGTATATATCATGCTCTCAACAATGCTCCTATTTAAAGGAACATGTATGTAAATATTTGTAAGCTCAAAGGTCATAAGAAAATGTAAATTCAAATGAACTTGGAGAGATTCAAATGAACTTGATGATGATGAATGAACATAATAATTTAGGAGTATAGAAAGGCATCTAGACATCCATATATAATGTATAATTTTATAATACTTTCTATAGGATGTCTATTGTACAACCTTACGTATTCAAAACTGCCTCATTAAAAACCTTGTTAGGAAAACCTAATGGCACAAAACCTAGGCCAAGGAAAAAAGAGTGCAGTGCGTATTAACTCCCCTTCATGAATATATCATCTCAAGTCTTTTAGTTGGTAATGCTTTAGTGAACAAATCTGCTAGATTATCTTTCGAGCAAATTTGTTGAAAATCTAGCAGATTTGTTGATCATCAATGTCACCATACTTTTCAAGGTCATGTGTGAAGAAGAATTTTGAAGAGATGTGTTTTGTCCTATTTCTTTTGATGTATCCCCTCTTTAATTGAGCTATGTATGCAATATTATCTTCATACAGTATGGTTGGAGTTCCTCTGCTGGAGGATAAACCACATATTCCACGAATATGTTGAGTCATTGATCTCAACCACACACATTCAGGACTGACTTTATGGATTGCAAGTATTTCAACATGATTAGATGAAGTGGCAACTAATATTTTCTTTATAGATCTCCATGATATAGTAGTACTGCCACACATAAAGAGATAACCTATTTGAGACCGACCTTTATATGAATCAAATATAAATCTTGCATCAACATACCCAACTAATTTATGATTAGCATCATTTGAATAAAATAATCCCATATTTTTATTTCCTCGTAGATAACAAAAAATATATTCAATTCCATTCCAATGTCTCCGGGTAGGAGAAGAACTATATTTTGCTAGCAAGTTCACAGAGAATGTTATATTAGGTCAAGTATTATTAGCAAGATATATTAGTGCACCAATTACACTGAGGTATAATACTTCATAACCAAATAATTCTTCGTTATCCTTACAAGGTCTAAAAGGGTCATTTTTCACATCAAGTGACTGAACAACCATTGGTGTACTCACTGGATATGTTTTATCCGTATAAAATCTTTTAAGGTCCTTTTATGTGTAAGTTGATTGATGAATGAGAATTTCATCTGCTAAATGCTTGATCTACAGGCTGAGATAAAATTTTGTTTTTACCAAATCTTTCATCTCAAACTCTTTCTTTAAATAATTTACTATCTTTGGTATCTCTCCATGAGTTTCAATAATATTTAAATCATTAACATATATATCAATAATAATAAAATCAGATTATGACTTCTTTATAAAATCACATGGGCATATAGGATCATTATTATAACATTTTCTCAATAAATATTCACTAAGATGATTATACCACATGCATCCTGATAGCTTTAACCCATACAATAACCTTTGTAACTTGATTGAGTAAGCTTTTTGGGGATTTGAATTATATGCTTGAGACATTTTAAGTCTTGCAGGGATTTTCATATAAACATCATTATCAAGTGAACCATATAAATAGGTTATGACTACATCCATTAGACATGTATCTAGCCTTTCATGAGTTGTTAGGTTTGTTGTTACTCAATTTTGGACCCCACGTTCTGGAGATGGTGTATACCCGTTTTGAACCGAGTGTAGGAGTGTAGCTCATGTTTGCTGAAAAATTGACAAAA
>Ga0325414_1006537_pt1 | contig 12365 bp, 6 predicted proteins | sample PopdelMetagenome_8_FD_206183 | JGI IMG/M metagenome (GOLD analysis project Ga0325414, IMG submission 206183) | Populus deltoides microbial communities from Bellville, Georgia, United States - Leaf-PdKOR-R3 | ecosystem: Host-associated > Plants > Phyllosphere > Phylloplane/Leaf | place: USA... | reverse complement strand
TAAGAAACAAGTTATTTGGAAGACGACCCACTTTTTTTGTTTTGTTTTTTTTTGTGTTTTGTTTTTTTTTTGTTTTGTTGTTTTGTTTTTAAATGGATCAAATTGTTTTGGGCAACCTGCCCGATGATCAAAGAAATGTGAAAAGGGTTTCGCGAGTGGTCTAATTGTTTTAGGTGACCTGCTCGATAGAGAATAAAACGCGAAAAGGGTTTCGCAAGTGGTCTAATTGTTCCAGGCGACCTGCCCGATAGGAAGAGTAAAACGCGAAAAGGGTTTCGCGCGTGGTCTAATTGTGTCAGGCGGCCTGCCCGATAGGTAGAGTAAAATGTGAAAAGGGTTTCGCGCATGGTCTAATTATTCCAGGCGACCTGCCCAATAGGAAGAATAAAACGCGAAAAGGGTTTCGCGAGTGGTCTAATTGTTCCAGGCGACCTGCCTGATGAAGAGTAAAACGTGAAAAGGGGTTTACGAGTGGTCTAATTGTTCCAGGCGACCTGCCCGATGAAGAATAAGATGAGGAATTTTTTTTGACAAATACAAAAAAAGGATCTCATTGTAATGGGTGACCTACCCAAGTAAAAAAAGAAAAAGAAAGGGTCTCATTGTGATGGGTGACCTGCCCAAGTAAAAAGAGAAAGGAAAATGAGGGCTTGAAGGCGCACTCAAAAGGATGGTCGAGGGCTCGAAGGCGCGCTCGAAAGGAAGTGAGGGCTCAAAGGCACGCTTGAAATAAAGCGAGGGCTCAAAAGCGCACTCAAGAAAAAGCGAGGGCTCAAAATTGCATTCGACAGGAAGCGAGAGCTCAAAGGCGCGTTCGAAAGAGGTGAGGGCTCGAAGGCGCACTCTAAAGAGAGGTAGGGTTAGGAAACGCACTACCTTGGATGGTCAAGGACTCAAAGGCGCACTTGAAAGAAGATGAGGGCTCGAAGGCGTGCTAAAAATGATGATTGAAGGCTCGAAGGCGCATTTGAAAGAGATAAGGCTTGAAGGTGCACTTGAAAGGAGATAAGGGCTTGAAAGCGCCCTAAAAATGATGATCAAACACTCGAAGGCGCATTTAAAAGAGATAAGGCTCGAAGGCGCACTTGAAAGGAGATAAGGGCTTGAAAGCGCCTTAAAAAATGATGATCGAAGGCTCAAAGGCCCATTTGAAGGAGGTAGAGAAACACATAGATTTTTTAGGTGGCCTAATTCTCATGGGCGGCCTGCCCAGGTTGAAGAATTCTCAAAAATGACAAATTTTCAAAAGCAATTTCAATCTTTGGCCATTTCAAGTTGGCCTTCCACTTGATGGATTCCGCTAGAATTTTCTCTAATGAAATTAGCAAAACTCATTGTCCAATGTCTCAAAGTTTAGATGATATGCATGCATTTTTACCTGTTTTGAAATATAGGCCCCCATTTCTTCTTAGTCTTCTTGTTGCTTGATTGATGAGGACTTGCTACCTCTGATTTGGGTCCTCATTATCGCTTGGCTTCTAACCCACTCGAATAGAAAGAGGACATGACGACACTTTCAATGACAAGATAGGAAGACATATTTGGATGTCGGGAGGTGTCACACATGCCTCTAGGTGTATACACACGCCCACCTTTTTTTTAGTTAGTCAAATACAAAATTTTTCTTGAGCTGACTTTATAGTTATAAAAAGAAAAAAAACCAATATGAAAAAAAGAAATGTCACTTGATCTTATGCTTAAGTTTTTTTTTTAAGGGTATTTTCATCTTTTTTATTATGTATTTTAATTGTTTATTATTTTTTATATTTGATCAAATACCAAATTACCTCTTATCTTAAAATATATTAACGAAAAAACCATTGAAAAACATAATACCGTTAATTTAAATTGAAAATGAAATTGAAAACTATTAAAACTTTTACAAAAGAACCAAGAAAAGAAATTAGAAATCCAAAGCATGATGATCAAATTGGAGAATATAATATTTGATAAATTGGGATTGAATAATTAAATCAAAAACAAATAAAATTTCTACAAAAAAGACAAGACCAAAAATTAAAAATCATAAGAATGAGAACTAAAGTTAAAATACTACCAATAAAGAGGATTAAATTGTAATTTTCAGGGAGGAGAGAGAAAAGAAAGAAAAAAAATAAAGGAAGGGTCATTGGCTACAAAATGAACCACCAACGCCAACACACATCACACAAATAGGAAGAGGATACGACGACACTTTCAATGATAAGATAGGAAGGCATATTTGGATGTCGGAAGGTGCCATACACGCCTTTAGGTGTTGTATACACACACCCACCTTCTTTTTAGTTAGTTAAATACAAAATTTTTCTTGAGCTGACTTTATAGTTATAAAAAGAAAAAAAACCATTGTGAAAAACAGAAATGTTACTTGATCTCATGCTTAAATTTTTTTTAAGGGTATTTTCATCTTTTTTTATTATGTATTTTAATTGTTTTTATTTTTTATATTTGATTAAATACCAAATTATCTCTTAGCTTAAATTATATTAACGAAAAAACCATTGTGAAAATAAAAAAATATATTTCGACACCAAGTTTAGATTTTTTGTTTCTAAATATATTTTAGTTGTTTAACTATGCAATCAAGATGAAAGAAATACTTGTTGTCTTCAATTAAATCTTTTAGCTATTATGCCTATGCCCACAAAAATTTCCTACACAAGAATAGGATAAGTCACTGATTTTGTACACTAAGGGGATAGTTCTAAGGAAATGTAGCCTGTAGTATTCAAACCCTTAATAGGAAAGAGAGTATAGCTTTTAAATCCAAGACATTTATCATTAGTTCAACCCTTTGAGCTTCATTTCACTATTCTAATAAATAATATTTTTATTATTATATAGCTACAGTGATTTTGTAAAAGGTTTTAGTTTTTTTAATTAATAATTAATATTTTTATTTTTTATAAGAATTTATTTGAAGTATGATAAATATTGTATTTTAAAGTATAATTTTTTTAGAAATACATTAATATAATATTATTTTTTATTTTTTTAAAATTATTTTTAACATCAACCTATTATAATAAACTAAAATTATAAAAAAAATTAAAAACATGCTTGACAATCTCACTTTTAATCTTTATATTTCATGGCCTTAAATTTTTCTTGTTACAAAGATTTCACTTTGGTTTCTTGAAAAGTTTTGGGTTGTGAGTGAAAAAAATTTATCTTGTTTATTTTTGTATTTGAAAAATATTTTTTAAAAAAATTTAATTTAATTTTAATTTTTTTAAAATAAATTAATATTTTTTTAGTATTTTTAAATAATTTTAATATACTAATATTAAAAATAATTTTAAAAAATAAAAAATATATTTTTAATATATTTTTAAATAATTCTAACATGTTTTTTTTGTTATGTTTCTAACGAGGATAGTTTTTTATGTAAATATTTTTTTAAAAAAAATAGAGAAAATGAGGATTTTTTAACTCAAAATGTTTGGTTTTTCTTCATGTTAGAATTTGAAGTTGTTGGTTCTTGACAATATTCTTGGTGATGGGATTTCAGTTCCTACTCGAATTTCAAAATCTGGGTTGTTCTGCAAGTTTTCTATCGAAGTCCTTTTTACTTCGGTGCTGTTCTTGGTTTTTGCGTTGATTATATCTCAAATGGCACAAACAGAGAAACTTCAGAACATTGAAACCCAACAGCAACATAATAACATCTCTATGTTCAACAATTTTCCCAAGGATTTGTTGCCAAGGTTCATATCTGGGAATCATTGTAATCACAAACTCAACGGAGAAGAAGATGTTGAGCTAAGTCTTGGACTTTCATTGAATGGTAGATTCGGTGTGGACCCCAAAGCCAAGAAGATTACTAGATCTAGGCCATCTTCTATAGCAACAGATTTTGTTAACCCGTTAAGAGAAAATGGAAATGGAAGTTCTTTTGTGGTACCTAATATGGAAAGTAATAATCTTTAAAGGACTTGTTCTTTGCCAACAGAGACAGAGGAGGAGTGGAGGAAGAGGAAAGAGATGCAGACACTTAGGAGAATGGAGGCTAAAAGGAAGAGATCAGAGAAGCAAAAGAATTTCAAAACAGTGAAGGATAAAAATAGGGGTGAGGAAGATGATCAGAGAGAAAATGGCACAACTGGTAATCACCATCAAAAAGAGTTTCTTAAGAGCTTCACAGGTTTGTTTGGTGTTGCTATAGAAGGGCTGTTAACACAAGCCGAAGTAGCACCACCACCATTATTACTAACATCACAAGGGATTGCATCTTCATTCTTCTGGGATCACAGAATTTGAAAGCCAGCCAGTTAAAGGTAACAAACATTCTTTTTTTATTTTTTTTCCTTTCCTTAAAACATTTGGTGCATGTGTGGTTGCTTTGATTCTTATTTGAAATTTGATTGCTATTATTTTTATTAAGATGCTGTGCCAATGGTTGGATGCTATTTTAGCCTGATACTGGCGTGTTCCGATTTTTCGCTAGGTTATAATCTATGGAAGTAGACCAATTGGAAACTTTTTGGCATCTTTTTAGTGATTATTTTGTCTACGTTGTTGAAAAAAATTATATTATTTATGTTTTTGTGGTTATTTTCTTTAGCTTTTCCATCATGCAACAAGCTGGGCTTTTTGGACCATGTGTTTCTCTGTATATCATTCAAGCTTGATCCAAGTTCAGTAGTCTGTGAATGTTTTAATATTGGCTGTCTAGTTCCGTGAGAAATCTATGAATGCTTTGTTGTTCGATGTGGGGATGTTTTGCAGTGGGAAATCTGTTCTGAAGTGTTAGAACTCGTAAAGGCCTTTGCATTTACAAACCTTTTTCCAATGGAGCTTTTCTGTGTTTCTTATCCGTTTTCTATTTTCAATTTTAGTTGAGGTTAGAATAGGTTTCTTTTCACATTTTTCTCAGTCGTATTCAAGCATGCATAAGATGTTTCTATGTTTCGTTGTCTCCAAACTTTGGTCAGTGCAAAACAGTATAGCGAAAGGTATGAGAGCTCCATTTTGTTAATTTCACTTGGCCATATTTTTATGATATAAATATGCAGATGAATTACTAGGAATCTTTTGGTTTGTGGTGATAGCATAGGTAATAGTAAAGCGACCAATTTCTTGGCTTGTTCTGTTGCTGATTGTTCTCTTCTCAATTTATTTTGGTGGTATAAATCATTTCCTGAAAGGAGTGCACAACAGAGTGAGCCTGAAATGTATGTGCTGAAATTTTGTATGCAATTTATATGGTAGCTTCTCGTGAGGCTTCTCTCAATACATAGCATTTGTGTTAATTTTTGGATGACTTCAAAGGCGTAAGTTTCCTGGCTACCTAGCTACCTTATTCCGGATGCACAAAAAAAAGACTCCAGCAATCTTAAATTGATTAGATTTCTGGAAACAAAAAAACAAATCGTTGACTCTCTAAAGCACATGCTTCTGGTTCATTTCGAGTTCCTCAGCATGGTTATTTTAGCTTCTTTTTTGTTCTCTTGTTTGTAATATAATATTTTTCTTAAAACTCACTGTGGCTCGGATCTTCATGCTCAAAGTACTTGGGCAAGATACTCATTTAATGCAAGCTTGCATAACTTCTCCCGGCATAGCGACACCCCGGGCTAAAGCAGAACTCTCTTTGAAGCTATGCATGGAGGATGCATTTGGCTAGTCTTCTTTAGAGAGGATTCCCAATGTTGCTTCCTATGTATTCCATTCTCGTGGAGTGTATTAACTTTCCATAATTTCTGGTTGTATTTGAACTACTTATTTTCCTTAATCCAACTTCTTATTCCTATATTCTGTTTGTTTCAATATAGGAATGAACAAATGTGTTGAGTCAAGAAGTCCTGTCAGTGTGCAGTCTTTGTCAGTGTGAGCAGAAATCGATCATAGCGCCTAGATTAGCACTAGCTGAAAAATTAGGTTTCCCTGCAGGAGTTGCAATGGAAAAGAACAGATCTAACAAACTTATAGTCGCTGAGAATGGAACTAAGGAGGCAGTGAGAAATGTGTTGGAGGATATGCCATGTGTGTCCACAAAAGGAGATGGTCCCAATGGGAAACGAATAGAAGGTTTTCTCTACCAGTATCGTAAAGGAGAGGAGCTGAGGATTGTATGTGTTTGCCATGGAAGCTCTCTCTCAGCAGCTGAGTTTGTCAAGCATGCTGGTGATGGTGATGGTGATGTAGAGCAACCCCTTAAGCATATAGTTGTTAACCCTCCCCCGCTTTTGTAATGTTAATCTCGTGCAAAACAGACAGCGAGAAAAAAGAACCAAAAAGGTTTAAGGCTAATGAAATTTTTGTCTTGTTTTCAGTTTCAATTTGTTCTTAATTATCATTCCTGATGGCTGTTGCTGCAAAGCTAAATCAGTTGCTCTATTTCGGCCTTATAGCAGGATGCACGATTGTTTTTCCTGATGTAAAGCAGGCCAGCTGATGAAGGGTGTGTCTATGCTGGCTTGCCTATTTCTTTCAATTTTTACAAGCAGGTGAATGCGTCCAAGCCCAATCGAGCACTAACAAAATATGGGACTATTGCTGACTGCTTAAGAACTGGGGCATTGGAGAAGTGAAAACCACGTTCCACTCTTTGCAAGCTTCAACCTAATTTGAAGGGCCTAAAACCTAATCCTTTTTGGTTCAGGAATTAGATGCGCAGAATAAAATTTAAAAGAGAAAATGCAGCCGAGATCCAAGTCTTGATTTCAGAAAACCAGCAAGTAGTCGAACAGTTGGTCTTCCTGGGATAGACATTAACAAAATGGCATGCAAAGTAGGTAAACCACGAATTCGCATTTGTCCTCTTTAAAATATACCAAATTTGGTTGCAGGTAAGTTGGAAAGAAGTAAAATTGGATATCATGATCGTTGCTGTTGCTCGTGAACCAACAGAAGTGAAATGACGAGGAAAAGAGAACCACCCAAAAAACATGATTGCGAAGGGAAACAACCCCACGATAGCCACTTGCAGAACTACCTCGTCACTGCAGAGCTTATGTCATGATTTGATCAAGAATGTATGGCGAGGATCTCCTTTTGCTGCTCTAGGACTTTATGGCCGCAGTCCCTGTTTAACTGAACTTCACATGCGACCTGCAAGCAACTAAACCAAGACTATCCTACGATTTATTTGAAGAGCAAAATAGCCATTTGTACAGCTCACTTATAAAAAATGGCATGATCTTAGTAGACGCACGAACATATTCCCAGAAATATCTCGATTCGATGGCTTTATTGAGCAAATGGAAACTGAGATTCATTTATACACCGTGGTAAATGAATATCTGCATTCTTTTGCAGATTCATCAATGAGACCCCCAAGCGGGGGAACAGCTTAGAAAAATGGGGGCAAAACTATATTACCATTTACAAGTGGGTAAATAACTAAAAGTTTAGCTCCTATGGGCAGCCCGTAACGAGGACCAAGAAAGCATAAATTAAATGGGCTTACCCACCACTACAAATCACTATGTTAAATCAAGCATGACCCTATCAAGCAACTAGCATGATGGCGGTTGCAGTTGTTTCAACCGTCGTACAACCTGCTTCATCGTAGGCCTGGTCGATAGTGTGTCCACCGTACACACAACTGCCAGGTGTAAGATTTCTACCAAATCATCATGTGGCCCAGCATCCCATAACCCTCCTGTGAAGAACTCCTTAGCTCTGCCCTGCCGAAGGAGCATGCATGCCCAAGCAACAATGTTAAAGCCATTTCCATACGGGGAAAATGAAGGATCCAGAGCTTTCTTGTCTGAAAGTAACTCAAGAAGCACAACCCCGTAACTATAAACATCAGCCTTATCTGATACACGGCATGTCATTGCATACTCTGGGGCAACATACCCAAAAGTTCCAGCCACTCCAGTAGTAGCATGGGTTTCCGAAGTTCCCAAGAGCCTGGCCAAACCAAAGTCGGATAAATAGGCATTGAAATCATCATCTAAAAGAATGTTGCTGGGCTTAACATCCCGATGGAGTACACGTGGTACACACTGATCGTGCAGGTAGGCAAGTGCACGAGCTATGTCCAGAGCAATTTTGTGAAGTATCCTCCAATCCACTGCCCTTGTGGACCTCTCCTGAATAAACTTTTCCAAATTACCACCTGGCAAATAATTATATATGAGAAACATTTCTGTTTCACTTGCATGATAACCAATCAAAGTGACAAGATTTGGATGGTGGAGCCTTCCAAGGGTTTTGATCTCTGCATGAAACTGTTGAATGCCCTGGAACCGTCCAACTGCAAGCCTTTTAATTGCCACCAGAACTCCTGGAGAGATCTCTGCCTTGTAAGTGGCCCCAAAACCTCCATTGCCAATGCAATTGCTCGCATTGAAACTCCCAGTGGCCCGCACCACATTCTCAAATGTCAGGGTAACCCCAATGTCTGTGAAGATTGTTACTTCCTTTCTGGCAGATCCCATTATTTTGGACTTTGGACTCCACTTTCTGGTGTAGATGAATAGGAAAATCAGAGCTAGGAGAACTGAAAAAATGGCTGATGCAGAGGCTATTGATGCTATCTCAATTGAAGTGAAGCCACCACCCTGCCTCTTCTGGGTTTGACCTGAGAGAGAAGCATAACCTTGTGCCTCAGAAGACCTTCCTTGAGAATCCGGAGATGGCACTGCTAGGGAGAAAACACGGCAAGGGTGTAGATATGGGTTTCCAAGAACACTGCTACATTGCATCAAATTGTTACTTGATGGCAGTGGCCCAGACAAGTTATTGAAGGAGACATTAAACATTGAGAGCAAAGTCATACTTGCTAAACCAGAGGGTATCTGCCCAGAGAGTTTATTGTTATTGAGAAGAAGAGCAGTCAGGTTTCTCAACTTCACAAGATGTTCTGGTATCTCTCCTGAAAGCAAGTTCGAAGAGAGATCCAGAACCTCTAAAGTTTGCAGCTTCCCTAAGCTAGAAGGAATGGAACCATTTATTCCATTACCAGCCAAAGACAGGTACTTCAAACCCCTTATGTGGCTCAAACTAGATGGTATCGGGCCATGCAAAACGTTCCAACTCATGTCAAGAGAAACGAGAGAAACCAAATCACCAACACTTGGGGGAATGGTCCCCATAATCTGATTCTTAGATACATCCAGAAGCTTGAGAGATCTGCACATTGGACCCATATTTGCCGGAATCTGACCAGACATTCTATTGCTACTAACATTAACAATCATCGTGTTCAATCCATGACACTTCTCAAACAGAATACCTGGGAATGGCCCGCTGAGCTTGTTATCTCCAGCCAAGAATGTGTAAGCAGTTTGCTTTCCTGATCTTACAGGTGCAATAGGAATGGACTGGAGAGTACCAGTAAAGTTATTGCTCCCAAAGTTATGAAAAACTGTGATTCCACCACTTCCTCCAAGTGACATAGCAGGACTTCCAGTCTGAGCTTTATATGCAAAAAATGATACATAGGCAGATGATGGATCATAAGCATTCAAGGGATTATCATTCACGGAAGGAACACGAGGGCAACTGCTGCTATAAAAACTGGGGATGGAACCTGACAATGCATTTTCACTAACATCAAAAACAGTCATGCAAGGAACTGGAAACTCCGCAAGAAGTTCCCCATTAAGCTTATTGAAGCTCAAATCCAGATACCACAGCTTATTGCAGTGATTAATCCCATGAGGGATTTCTCCTGTGAGGAAGTTATGAGACAAATTGATCATTTCCAAGCTATCACAGGGATCCCAGTTGCTCACCAACATGCCCTCAAGCATTGCACTTGGTGCCCACAACATCCTCAGTTTTGGAAGAGTCAGAACAGCTGCAGGCATATCCCCTTGAAAAAAGTTGAAATCTTCATTCACAGAAATTGAATGATCCAACAAACTGTCCCCTCTCGTACCATTAAAATCCTGATATGGATCAAACATATTCGAAAGCACAAGCACAGACAATGCAGAGCAATTTCCAAGCTCAGGTGGCACTGGCCCACTAAGACTATTCCTTGACACATCCAACACTTCTAGCTTCCCAAGCTTACCGAGTTCATGTGGAATAATTTCTTCAAACAGATTTGAATACAACAATAGTGTCCTCAGATTCCCACATTTCCCTAAATTAGTAGGAATCCCTCCAACCAAAAAATTCCCAGACAAATCCAAATGCTCAAGTTTCTCACAATTATCACCAAACTCAGGCAGAGAACCACCAAGCTGATTCAATGACAGATACACACCCTTTAACCTGCCAACAAACCCCGGAATTGTCCCATTGATACGATTTCCAGCTAAATTCAAGATCTCCAAACCTTCACAGTAAGAAAGTGAACCCGGTATCTCTCCTTCTATCCTGTTAAACCCAAAATTCAAAACCCTCAAGTTCCTTAACCCGGAAAATGAAACCGGCAACGACCCAGACACCAAATTACCCTCAAGATCAAGAACCTCTAACTTCTCCATGCACCATATTTCACTAGGTATCAAACCCTGAAAGCCATTAAAGGGCAATGATAAAACCCTAAGTTCACTTAACTTGGCAATAAAAGGCAACAACTTTCCCACTAAAACCCCCTTACTACCCTTACAATCTCTCCTAATCCCAAACCCATACAGTGCAAGCTCAATAGAATCACCAGAACACAAAAAAGCACTTCCATTTCCACTGTCCTTACCTCTATAGTTGCCATTTCCAGTGATATTAAGCGAAACAACGCGCGAATTAGCATCACACGAGACGCCGTTCCAGTGACAATGGTTGGTGTTGATCAGATTCCAGCCAGAGAGAAGCCCTGAAGGGTCAGAGACTGAGTTCTTGAACTGTAACAGCACAGATTTGTCAGAATCAAAAGAAGCGGCACAGTTTAGTGACAGCGAGAAGGCGCAGAAGAGAGAGAAAAGTTTCAGTTTTGTGAAGGATTGCCACTTGATAACTGAAGAAGGAAAACAAGAGGAACCCATTTCAGAACCCTCAAAAGGGTCTCTATAACACTGAAAACCCCTCTCTTTCAGTTGTTGTAGTGAATGAATGGAGAGGGTTTTCTTTTTTCTGTTTTTGAAAACCCTAACCCTAATTTAGGGTCTTTTTCAATGAGAGAGAGGGAGAGAGAGAGAGAGCGCGAGATAGAGAGAAGATTCAACAGTGTTTGTGATCTTTAGAGTACGCGTTTTTCTTTTCTTTTCTTTTCACTTTCCTTAACAGTTATTTGAAGCTAATTCTACTTCTGATGACTGAATTCATTTTATTTTATATATTATTTTTATTCCCTTCACCTTGTTAAAAAAGATGTAGATAAATATTTTAAAAAATATTTTTAATATTAATTTTTTTCTTAAAAAAAAACAATTTATTTTTGTAATAGCACCACGCTTGATAAAAATATCTTAAAAAAAACACTATCATAATATTAAATACTACATAAATCAAGGTTTGACCTTCAATTTACTTTGATAGCATTTTAAGAATATAATTTAATTTTTAACTCTAAAGAAAATTATAAATATAAAATTTTATTAAAAAATCTTAATTAAATTCGATTTAGAGGTTTTGAAAAACGGTGGATTTCCTTCCTTCTTGTATCATATATTTCTTTCCTTTTCTTCTTCTTTGGGCCAAACCCAATATAGTCCCCCAATTATCAAGTAATTCTCAACTTACTTTTCTAGCGAACTAGTTTCTCAATTAAACCCTCTATTTCATAGAATCTTTATCAAGTTAGCTCCTCCATCTCACTTTTCACTTATTTTTTTTAATTTTTTTTGCCTAATAAACTCCAAATAAATAGATTCTTGAAAACAACTCTAAACCAGTGAAAAAATGTCCATGAGGTTAAATTTTCACTGAACTTTGATGGATTCTTTAATTCTATTGGCAGCAGAACTTCTTTGGGAAATTTATTGAAGACCTAATTGAAGAAATAAATTTCTTTAGGGACCATATAAAGAATTAATAGATGATTAGAGGACTGAATTGAGGCTCTTCTTCTTGCTTGATTTGTTAAAAACAATTTTATTGGATTTTGCTTACGAATGGAGGGAGGTTTGTCGTGAGGTGGAGGAATGGGGTCCACAGACGGTCAATAAATGCGTCAGCCCTGTCAATTTATTGTTGGATTGGGCTCTCACATACATGTATTATTAGTGGGGTTATTAAAAAAGAAATACCATGAAATCATAAAATAATAATAATAAAAAAAAATAATCCTTACAGTTGAGAGCGTGGCTGAGGATAAAGGACTCCACGTGGGGTGTCCTTCCAGAAGGTAAGGATGGGGCCACCTTCCCCTTTTCTTGTTCAGTTCAAGTTCATGGGGTCCTCAATAACCATGATTAGTCGTTTAATAAGATACGATTGGTACTGTGGATTCAACCTGTTTTTAAATAATTTTAATTTTTTTTAGTTTAAAATTAGTTTTTATTTTATTTTTAGATTATTTT
>Ga0325414_1006533_pt1 | contig 12370 bp, 5 predicted proteins | sample PopdelMetagenome_8_FD_206183 | JGI IMG/M metagenome (GOLD analysis project Ga0325414, IMG submission 206183) | Populus deltoides microbial communities from Bellville, Georgia, United States - Leaf-PdKOR-R3 | ecosystem: Host-associated > Plants > Phyllosphere > Phylloplane/Leaf | place: USA... | reverse complement strand
AAATGGGGTTAATAAGGAATGGTGTGGAAAAGAGTAGATAAAGAGAAGGAAAGAGGAGTGCAAGAGGATGATATAAACTAGTCCACCAATTCACTATATTTATGGTCTCACTTCCAAACAGGAAGGGGAAGAGAGAGAGAGAGAGAGGGAAAAGGAAAAGGAAAAGGAAAAGGAAAAGTACACGTGAAATTGAGAGAGAGACAAATGGGAATCTTTGATTGTTAGAACCTCGAAGCCGATTCACTTTTTTTTTTTCTTTTTCTTGGGTTTTTTTTATTAAAATGTAGCCACAAATTATTATTATTAAGTAATTAACAAAAACACTATAGAGTACAGTTAAATCACTTTATTCACATTCACATTATACTATTTACTACAATAGTATTATTTTTATTTAGTTTATTTTTTTAAAAAAATTACTTTCAATAACTCAAATAATTTTATTATCAATATTAGATCGTTTTAAGAATTATATTTTGTGATTTTTTTTATTTTTTCATATTGGGTTATATACAAGTCTTATAGATTAAAATTTTTTTTACCTTAATTTCAACCTTTAAAATATCGGTTGGAAATAATATTTCATAAATGTTTTTAGCTCGTTTTATATGAATTTATCCTAATCTCATGAATCAGGTCATGAGTTTAATAATTAACTCAAGTTGATACTGTTTATTATTTTGTGTTGCCTTTTCTAATTGATTTTTTATATTTCATTCTTTAAAATTAGGTTGATTAGAAACTCAGCTTAGTAAAAAAATTTTATTTTCTTTCTATGGATTATTCCGAGATTCGGGTCGCAGATTTGACAGGTTGACCCGAGTTGACTCTATTCATTTTCTAAGTCCTTTTTAATTGAATATTTTTTAATTGGGTTTCATATTTTTTTCATGATTTGCTTACTATGAGTTTATCACGATCTCATTACTCGGGTCGTGGATTTGACATGTTGACTTGACTCATTTTTTTTAATTGAATATATATTTTTTTTAATTTCACCCTTCAACAACTCAACTCATGTTTGACTTGGGTCATGAGTTTTGCTAGTTAAGCAACAAATTTTAGATTGATCCAATATGTTGTCGTAACAATATTTTTTAAAAAAGATATCATCTTGAATTTTTTTTTAAAAAAAGTCAAATCACGCATTTATCAATCTTCGAGTTGCATTTGGACTCCCCAAGTCAACTATGTCATCTAGACTCAACTCACATACGGGTTAATTACAAATTCGGGCTAAGTAAAGAGTCAAGTTGAAAGATTTCAAGGTTGACTTGCAAAGCCAAGTTTAATAATAATGCTAAATAGTTTTCTTTTTAAAAAATCCATCTTTTAATTTTTTTCTCTTTCAATTGAATCCTTTTCACCTTTTTTTATCATTTAACAGTTTGTTAATTTTAAATTGCTATTTTAAATTTGTTTTGGTTTGCTTTTTATGAAGTTATCGTAGTCTCAAACAAATACCCTGATATTTACAGTGAAGCCCGTGATTCATTAAATAAAAAATAGTTTTAAAAAACAAAGTTATTAAATCTAGTAAAGCCCGTGATTTAGATTGCAACTTTTGCAAGTTAAGTCACGAAGCCTAAGTTGATCAAATATATCACCATCACTATATTAAGAAAAAATCATCTTAAAACTTTTTAAAATCAAACAATGTTTTTTTCTGGCTATTTAAGTTGTTTTTTAATCCATTATTAAAGTTGGTTGAGTCACATCAAGACAACTCTCACACGATTTAATTTAAATCTTGAGCTTGGCAAGGAGACAAATCAGGAGTTTTTAAAGTTAATTAGTTGTGTCGAGTTTAATAACAATACCAAAAAAATCCCCGCCACTCGGATATTATTTTTAGGTTTAATTTCTTTTTATTGCCTAACACGAGCAAGTAAACCAGTACTAATAATAAATAAATTGGAAACTTTACAAAAACCCCTATTATTCATTCCTTTTCTTTTTGTCAAAATTAAGGGGGAAATTATGTACAGATTTTGTTTTTTCGGTTTCTGTCATATTTCTCAGTTGTGAGATTAAAAGAAGCAGGTGCCAATGGATTTGCGTGCCTTGTATAGATTGGAGACGTGTAGAACATCGGATTTATAGTGATAATAATTTAATTTCTGATTACTTTGAATCGATATTTACCTTATACGTATGAATGGAGTGATTTGTATACATTCAATGAACGAGCTAAGATCAAATACTCTGGACACGCTACAATGTATTAAACATAAGTTAATTGAGCAGCAAGACTTTCAGAGTCTTCATGAGCTAGTAATGGTAAGGATTTCATTATCCAACAATTACCAACTTCCTTGCCTGAAAATAAATAAATAAATAAATGTTTGATATTGGTCTGGTGCAGTGGCACACGACTTCTCTTTTCGGATGCCAACCACTTAAACTTCATAGTTTGGCATAATGCCTTTACTGTTCATCAATAAAGGGTGAAGGCTGCCATTAGCACAGAATCCATAAAGTGATATAGTGTAGAGCGCTCCTTAGAGTAGGGAACCGTCTGTTGATTTTGACAGAATCATGGCTTGAACCTCACATTGTTTGTGGTTTCCACTGCAGCTACCACAAAGTCATTGTCTTACTGTCCAAATTAAAGTTATTTTTACTAAAATAAATCTATTTAAAGGCAACTGGGTGATGATGACTTCAATTGCTGTCCTGTTAAAATGGCTCTATAGTCTTCGGGTGGCTCAGTTTGGTTGCTTCAAGTTAAGAAAGAGCGGTTGTTTGCTTGCTTCAAGCTAACAAATGGTCCATCTAGTTTTTTAACTAAAAAACTCTCCAATGGCCAATCCATGCACGTCCTTTTTTCAGCAACTGAAGTGGCCAGCAAAGAATCTGGAGTGAGTCTGAAAATCTTAAATAGATTTAGTCAGGAACATAATCAAAGCGAAAGCGATGCGAAAAGCATATTGATCTTCAACCGACCAAACTTGAATGTTTCACATGGACTTCCCATAATCAAATCCCATCGAGAAATTTCCTCCTTCTGAACAAGCTATATGCGTGCAAATCGTGCTTTAAAAGGGTCTTTACAAGGACACGTCAAGAAGCTAGCTTCTTATCTTAGGAAAGTACTCTGATCTACCTCCTAGAAACTGAAACCAAATTCGCAACTCTTTCATCGACCGTCGGTAGCTTCGTCCTCTCATTCACTCTGGCTCTCTGGATTGGATTTTGTCCCACCTTAAGCCGAATAACAAGAGAAAGACGCCTCTGCATTTATTGCTTGGGCACTAAAATAAATAAAAAGCTTGCTCGGGAGCTGAGTCTAAGACCCACATGCACGTACTCTAGCCTAATATGAAAGAAGTGGATCATCTGTTGTATGCTGTCGAACAAATAGGAAGGTCAAGGAATACACATCTCATACATCCCTCGTCTCATATTCAGCATCTAATCCCAATCTTCGGAATATCATCAAAAGAATATGATAGAAAAGGATTCATTGACGGTAAGCACAAAACATTCACCACTAATTTGACGAAAACATACCATAATTTGCAGAAAATATACTGCTAGTAGGCAATCACATTGTAATTTTAATTTTATTGTTCCATGTTGCATTTTAAAACCTTAAAAGAGTTTCTTCATGGGATCTAATTCCAGGTGCAGCATTGAGTATCATTACGAAAATAACAAAATGAAAATAACTAGAAATATATAATGGCTCGATGTTCCAGAACTTGTCCACAGATGCGTGCTCAAAATCAGATAATTTAGCTAAACATAAGATAACCCAAACATCCACACAAAGAAGAAATATTCCACTTCTAAATGATAGAGCACAAGACTATTGAAGAAACCCCCCCTCCCTGGTGCATAAGGGCACATAAAAACTACCACAAAATCACCTATAACTCACTTCTTCTTTGCAGCATCTCCAGCCTTAGTCTGCATCAGAAAATATTAAGGTTAGTTATTACTCTTAGTAACATAAAGTAATGAAAAAGGAAATAACAAACATCAAGAGGCAATCATAAATAAAACCAGGAGCTCACCTTCTTGACTCCACGGACTTTCTTTGCCCTGTTCTTTCTCTCCTTCAATTGCTTCCTCGACTTCTCTATCTTAGTGGCAAGCCCATTCTGCCAGTACAAGACATAGATTAAGCAAAAATGCATGTGATGGAGAGCTTTCACAGCTGAACAATAACATGATTCCGACAAACATTGACAGAATGACATGCTTAATCAACCCAACAGAATATGAAAAAAACACTCGCACAACATTAATATTAGGCTACGGATAAAAATCACATCTATAACTAATATAAACTTGCAAAGGAGCACTCCATTTATAATTATCTTTCAACAACATCAACTACATACTCCAAATTGAATAGCCAGGTCAATTCATTCTACAAGTGTCATGTTCCAAACTATGATTTTAATTTTAGCTCCATATACTTAATTAATACATAACTTGCATAAACCCAAGAAATCCACAAGAAAATAATATCAAAACAAATATGGAAGTTGGGATAAAGGAGAATGTGCAGTTAAGACATACCCTTATGAGCCTGTACTTGGGCTCGTACTTCTTTGCATTGTCAACTGTATCATAAATCAACCCAAATCCAGTGGATTTCCCACCACCAAAATGGGTCCTAAATTTGAACACAAAGATTGTATTGGGGTCCTTCACCTCATACAAATTTGCCAGCTTCTCCTTCAGTTCTGCCTTCATAACAGAACAGGTGCAAGATAAAGAACAAAACCAGGTGCATCAGTCACTCAAAAGTCAACTTTTATAATAAAAAAATGGCCACTGCAAATAACCTTAAAAAACTCAAGGTGTAAGTTATGTTATTCCTACATAAGAACTATCTCACAGTTAAGTGCCCAATACAGCCCCATTATGACAATAATGGTAAATTGTTCCAAGTCCTCATGTAATATGCAAATATTTTTTCAAAAACCATGGATGAAAAAGATAATGCTCAGAAAAATAAAGCACAAAAAACTTCAAAAAGAAACACGAGACTGAGGATATACCTTAGAAACATTGGCTCTACCAGGATGAAGAACATCAATGATCTGCGTTAATCAAAAGAGAAGAATTAAAACCAAAAACACTTGAAGACCTTACTTAAAAAAGAAAACAAATACAATGGAATACACATTTTCATTGAACTATAACCTATGCAAACACAGATATTAGTAGGTAATGCTCTAACAGGGTTCATTTGACACCAAAGCATAATTGTTCTACAATAACCACTAATGCCAGGGTCAATAAACACGTTACAACATCTCATTTTACCAGCCAATAAAAACTCCCAAGAAAATAATTTGAAACCAAAAGGATACATGAGCTCAGAGATCTTGGAGGAAAGTAACATCAAATGGATTCCTTGAAACCCATCAAGAGTAGCAAATATTTTGTCACATCACTGGCCCCTACTATTTTGTCCAACTCTGAATTCATACACAAACATTAATCACTAACGTAAATTAAAAAGAAACTGAACTTCCCTAATCTAAAACACGCTTTATTTCTATTGAAGCAAAACAAAACCAAGACTATTCACATTAACTAGTAAAAACCCACAAACAATATTCTGTATGTCCATTTAAGAGCCGCGATCCATTCAAGTACCAACAATTTATTCCAAATACAACAAACAATAACACTAACACTTCCAGGAACAAACATTGAGAAACAACCATCTCAAAAATTCTAAACTTTATTCCTTACAGTTCAAGATCTAAAGGACCTAGTAGAACAAAATCAAAAACTAAAAAAATTTCTTTACTAAACCCTAGTTTGGGCACCTAGAAAATGAAGAAAAAAGAGAGAATGCGAGGGTCAAAGCTTACAAATTGCTTCCTTGAAAGGAGACGATTTGTCATGAACTTCCTGGTACGAATGGTAACTGCTTTGTCTGCCATGATTTCAATCAAAACCCTGGATTTTGTTTTTGGATTATGGAGGCGGAAAGCTAGAGACTGGTGAATAGCTGCTGCAGCTCAAGGAGGTAGCGATGGAGGACCAAAACCCTGGCTTTTATAGTGTGGTGTTTATAGGGTTATTTTTTGGATTCAGTGATTGAATCGTGCCCTAAGGAAATTAATTGGGCTTTATAGGCCTTCTAAAGTTTTTGGGCTAAATCAATTTCGTTTGAAGGCTTTGAAAATCTAGGCCCATTGAGTAGAGAAGTGGCAAAACCCTGGTTTTTATAGTGTGGTTTTTATAGGGTTATTTTTTGGATTCAGTGATTGAATCGTGCCCTATAGAGATTCATTGGGCTTTATAGGCCATTTAAAGCTTTAGGGCTAAATCGATTTCTTTTAAAGGCTTCTGAAAATCTAGGCCCATTTAGTAGAGAATACTTATGAGAACTTGGCCCAGAATGGCACCCACGAACACTACTAAGCACTTACGGAAGTTTAGTAGACGCCACCATTAAAGAATGATTTTCCATAGAGTTTCGTTATTATTTTGAAATAAAAGAAATGAAGATATAGGAGAAAAGATATTAAGAGTGTCAGAGACAACATTATATATATATATAACATAAATTCATTATCTCTATATCCTATTTAGTTATTATAGATAATACATAATAAAATATAAAAAAATTATTTTACCCTTAAATGTTTTACTGACAAACTTATTAAAAAATATTTAGATTTTTTTTTTTAGTTTATATTAAGTACTGAAATTAATAATATTATAATCCTTGATTATAAAATCCAGACTAGTTTAACAAGTTAACTTGAAATCCAACCAATTTAAGGTATGAACCGATCTAAGTTTAAGAAAAAAATAAATGAATGATTGACCTTACTTAACCTGATAAAAAACTCTGGTCATCCCAAGATAAAACACGATTGCTTTGATTTTTTTTTTTAAATATTAAATTATCTCTATTAGCTTATAATCCGAGTCTTATTTTGGATCGAATTCTGAGTTTTTCACCGTTAGAATTGAGCCACCAAAAGATTTCTCTATCTTAACGGCTGATCATCTATGGTTGAAACATGAAAATAAGGTTTAGAATTAAAATGAAAAGGCTAAAAGAAGATGGACCAATTATGAAAACATTTAAATTATAGGTACCAAATTATAATTTTAGGCACCTTTCGTGGTGAAGTCCTTTTTTTTTCCCTGAAGTCTGTCGCCATCTGACATACCCACCTAGTTTTTGAAGAAGGGGTTAGAACGCCTAGGATTGTTTAGTATATGACATGATGTGGAAGATGAATTGCATTCTTTGATTAATGAAAGAAAAATGTTAGAGATTACTGTATTACAAGATTGGGTCGAAGGGGACTCTAAGAGTTTGTGTTAAGAGTAAAGTGCCTGTTAGTTAGTTATGATTGCTTTGGTTTAATATGCAGAGTTCAACTAGTGAGCAAAAAGCTTGTAAATTATTTTTTCAATCTTTTTCTTTTTAGTGAAGGAACTTTCTTGCACATATTATAGATTAATTAGTGGATATGGCCTTCTTTTATTAACCCAAGATTATACCATGACAGGCATAAGTCGTAAACTTTAAGGAACACATATGTTTAGTTAATGACTTCACAGATAATCTTAGAAAATCATCATGCTCTGAAATATTATAGTGATTAGAGAGCTGTGGAATGTAAGCAGTGCCTTGTAGACCATTAAAACTAGACAATGCTAGAATCATAACTCCAAATAGTTTGGAAAGAACGCTATAGGGCACCCTTTTCTATTCTTTTGAGGTTATTCTGTAGAAACGAAGGTATTATCTGGACAAGGGTGATGAATCACTGCCCGGAGATGGGGGGGAAGTTGTATTTAATTTCTAATTGTAGTCGGTATCACGAGGGTGCTTTTGAGTCTAGTGGAATAATTTTTTGGAATATTGGCCTGTGAAGTTTAGCCACAAGGACAAGTGTTGGTTTGCAAAGCTGAAAGAATACCTCTAGGTTTGTCACAGAATGTTGGGAATAGAGCTTTCTGAACCTTTGCTGGGGCAGTGGCAATTACACATGAGATTATAGTTGACTCTGAAATTCTTTTGTTTCTCTGAGACCTGAAGGGCTACACCTTTGAACCTTTTTAGAGCTCTTGTTGCCTGGTCTCTGAGTTTTTTATGATGTATAGGGTTTTTTCTTCATATTTTCATTTTCTCAAAGGGTTGCGTGCTTTAACAAAATGATCAAAATTGTGGTTTAATCTCTTTTCTTGATTCTAGAACACACGGGATTGGTTTCGTGGTCGGCGTTATGGCCAAGCCTTGAGGCATTTTTTATATGCTTTCGGCAGAAGAAGCACACATGCAGTCAAGACTAGAAGATCTTGCTTTATTATTTTTTGAATATGTTTCATTTCCCTTTGAGCATATCCATCTCAATAATAATTTCGTGAACGTCAATGAAACTCTGTTGTTAATTACCCTTGAGAACATGCTATATCATCTCATCATGTAAATCTGTTAACATATACGTTAGTTTTACGTACTTTTGTTTTGGTTACAGAGACCTCACTAGCTCTGCTTTGATTATTCATCTGCAAGTATACAGCCATTTCCTAGAACTTTATCTAGTTTTTCATATATCTTTGCATGTTCTGTTGGATTTAGGATATTTTTTGTGTAATTTTTGTTGAGGCTGTCTTCTTCCCGCTTTTACATTTCAAACCTGATTGATATGTATATATCTGGACTGATGGATAGATGCAGATGCACTCTGCTTTCTTATCAGGTGGATGTGAAGCGAAGCATGGAGGATGGTGAAAAACGTTTCAACCAACTTTCCATGGGAAATTTGATGACACTTGTCAATTTGAACAGCATAAAAAGGCAAAGCACAACAAGCAAGAGATCTAATGGATTTGGCAATGAGTATATAGTGGTAAGATCACTTCTCTAAAGTTTCAATATTTTAGATCTCATATTTAAGTTCTGGATTGGAAGACTTTTTGCACTGTGGTATTGTAAATTTTGCGTGTCATTCTTCCACTTCAGGCAGTGCAGTTTAAATATATTGTCATGCAGGCAGTTGAGGTGTTGTGGACACCTCAGAATGAAAATGACATGCTGTCAGAGAGGGAACTGCGTGAAGATTACCCACTTTTGAGGTCTCTGTAAGAGTTTATATCAGAGACTTGTGTTTTGCGTTGGAGATGTGGAATTACTTTGCAAATTAGGTGTAAATTTATGTAGAACAAGCCCACTGTATACAGAGTGTACTTGCCTGGTATTGAGCAGATGTTCCTGTACTGAATTTTCGAGCTTATCAAGAGATAGATTGTGTATCTACTGAAACAGATCAGAATTCTTTCATCAGCAGTACAGCAAGTATGATACATTCTAACAAATCCAAAAAACAAGAGTCTACGAGTCTATGGAGGTTCGGAATGCAGCTCTAATAGAAATATTGATGTCCCTTGTGATCCTTGACTGGACAATGTGAATAGCTGAAAAATGCTTCGCAAACTTTACGGTCAATCGAGGATGGCAGCAGATAGCAATAATGCATCTCATTTATACTTAGCAACTGCCAGTTCTAAACAGTTACCTTTGTTAATTCTTGGCATTCCTCTTTGGCATTTTTTAATTTATGTTCTACTTTGCCAGGCTGCTATGTCAGTGCTTGTTTCTATTTTAATAGTCTCATGTAACCACTAAATCAAGGCATCTCCATTTCAGGAGTCCCCGAAGCTTCAAGTAATCTTTAGAATATATTCTGCTGTGATTTCACTATATTAATCCCTGATTATAGTATCGAGCTGGCTCCATCTTTCTACATTACACCTAATCAAGTTGACTAGGTATAAAATACGATAGAAGGCTGTGGATAGTTTGAATCGTTCCTGTTAGATGCTGATAGATTAATTTACCCTTCCTGAACTCTTAAAGGGTTAGACGGATAGATTATGAGGCAATGGATAGGGATGGCCATTGCACAGCATGATCAAGGCCAGAGGTAGATAGCTCATTTGAGCTTCTTTCTTTTGTAGATCATGACTAACTTGATCTCCCTAGTAAGGTTCTTGATAGTGTACAGTGTTCTTTCTGTACGTGGGTTTTATACATTGACCTTCCCTCCACAATACCTTGCATCGTTTTCCATCAGGGTGAAAGTTCAAGCAGATTTAAAATTTTTGGTTATGGAGGATACACACAATGTGTTTCAATTAGTTTCCATTCATAGTATTTCTTTTTGGTGGTCCTACTCGAGGCCATAGCATTTTGGAGCCAAATTTTAATATCTTCTACTTTTCTAGCTAAAACCCTAATTTCCGTGGAGTATCAGAGTTCTTCACGAGGGGTTCTACCTATTTGATAATGAGGAGTTGATCTAAACTTTACAAGTGTTGTCGTTATCACCAGACGTGGACTTTGGCCTAACATTCACCACTGTCATGCATGATGGGAACTACCTGCAATAAAGGAGTTCAAATGGCTTGGTTTTTGCTTTATGATGTCATGGTAGGAACATGGACATTAGTGGTAAGGTTTCTAGTTGAATATCTCATCCCAATTTCCTTTCCTGTTGGGAATTTCATTCACCGGGGTGTTTTTGGTCTGGATTTCTAGAATTGTCAACGAAAAGTGTTACGCTTTTTAACTGATCAATACCTTGAATTCAGTTGACCAGGGCAAGACTAAGTGGAGCTTGGAGCTTTTTCTTTATTCTAGGCAAGCTCCTTTGGTGCATGAGCCTTGCTAGAAATCCCACTCTTGTCTGATCAAGTTAAGATTGTACTCTACTCGATCGTAAATCTCAATACAATCAAACCTTCTTGATAAAGTTATCATACACTGACTGATTCACAGCGTTTGCGGTCAAGAAAATGTCAGGATTTAAAGGTATTGTAAATAATATAAATTATATCCTGAGATCTCACCTAACAGCTTAAGTTATTGGATTGAGATGATTCTTAAACTATTAGGTAAAGTTCCAGGATATGATTTATATTATTCTCCAACAAAGACACCCCACCCCATCAATTCTCGTTGAATTCTGCTGTTAATCTGATGGATGAAATGTTCAATCATCAACTCCAACGTTAAAACTTGTCACTCACGCATTTCAACCAGATTGCAATGGAAACTGAGTTCTGAAACTCTTATGCTGCCACAGAACTGTAATATGTAGAATCCTCTGATTTTTTTTGGTGGATATTTCATGTGGTAGGTAATTGGTTGTTAAACTGTGAGTTTAGCATGTAGATGCTTTTGTCTTTTGTGTCTTTGCCGCAGCATCCACATCTTTTGTAAGTGCGAGATCATGCCCACAGTACAGCAGAAATATCTCCCAGCTCCCACTCTATCACCAATACTCATTGTCCAATCTACAACAAAGGGAGTGTGTGCCTACTTTCCAGAAAGACCAAGATATCATATATATACATAGCTGTTCTGAGTGGAATATCTGCTTTTTCAAGCTTTCTTCCATTTTTGAATTTGACATGGGAGTGGTGATTGGCGATGAATCTGTCAAACCATGCCTCTTGATAAAGTTGCTTCCTGTTGAGGAATATGCTTATCCAGTAGGTGTATGAATCGCCACTATCTTTCTTTAATAAAGGAAATAACTTTCTATAGGATTCACATGTTTCCATTTGTCCTATATATCCTGCTGTGGGCAATGATCGACTGTTATCACAAAATTATGACAAAAGCATACTTCAGAGAGTTTTTCCAGTGTTCTCACAGCAAGAAAATATTTCTCAAATTAGCATAGTTACCCCTAATCATCGTTAATAACATCCTTAATCATCATTATCTTCGTCATCATCGCATCATTGATATGAGAAAATTAACCAACGGGTGAAAAAGCTTCTCAATCATTGAATGTTTTTTTTTTTTTTCCCAAGCTATTGAGCCACCACTCCATATTCATTCAATTGCTTTCTATCACATATATACATGCAATGATTCATTAATAGCCTTAATGGCAATGCCTATCCTTTGTGACTGATCACCTAATAAATCTCTACACTTTACAAAAACAGTCACCCCTTTAATCATCGTGAAGCAGGCGTAATTTGGCATGGCATGCTTGTTGTGAATCTTTTGTGTTTAGCTAGCTTCATGTTGGTTTTATTTTATTTTATTTTTGTTTATTTATATATTTGATTATTTTATTGGTTGCTTACAATTCAAAGAAAGAATAAAGAAAAGAAGACGTTCCTTCACAATTCTAGTCAAATTTAATTTGGTAGTGGTCAATTTTTGAATGAATTAAAGAATTTTGTGAACTTTTTTTTAATTTAATAAACAATATTTTGTTAAAAACAAAAGTATAATAATGAAAAGAATGGAAAAGGTGTTAAGAAATCAAACCAAAATAAAATGAGTACCTTCTCTGGTACTTACTTGGAAGCAATATAATATTTATCCTATTATTTTTACAGCTCAACTAAT
>Ga0325414_1006529_pt1 | contig 12372 bp, 4 predicted proteins | sample PopdelMetagenome_8_FD_206183 | JGI IMG/M metagenome (GOLD analysis project Ga0325414, IMG submission 206183) | Populus deltoides microbial communities from Bellville, Georgia, United States - Leaf-PdKOR-R3 | ecosystem: Host-associated > Plants > Phyllosphere > Phylloplane/Leaf | place: USA... | reverse complement strand
CAATACATCCCAACAACTTTTCTAACTATTTAGACCTTGTATAGGAGGTGTTATGCACGTTTTGGATAATTTTATGTTTATGATGTAAATTGTAAATATATGTAATTATTGCGTGTGTGTGTGTGTGAATTAGTGAAATTTATGTGTGTTGCATGATTTTTAATTTTTTGCATTTGTTAAAACAAATAACATAAAAAAGAACAAATAAAAATACCATAAAATTTGTTTTCTTATAAATTGTACATGGCCAAGCTAAAAAAATTCCTTTTTGCATAATTTAGAATAAAAAAATACCATGATTTGCCTAAATAAAAAAACAAAAAACAAAACAAAGAAATCATTTTGTGTTTTTAGCATTAAAAAGTGTATTGTTTTTTCATGTATTTTTTGGAATTGATAACAAGTTTATCAAGCCTATTCAAAGCTTAGCCCAAATATAATGGTCTATTAGGCCTATATACAAAATACAAAAAACTCATTTCTTTGAAAGGATTCAAAGCCCACTTCTGTCATTTTTAGGGGTCCAATGACTATTTTGAAACTCAATCTAGAAGTTTTTGAGGTAAGTGGATTCACAATGAGTATTAATCCTGGTATGTACTGACATCAGAGTCAGAAATATCAACTCCAATATTTATTAAAATCAGAGTCACAAATATCAACCCTAATATTTACTACACCAGAGTCAGAAATATTATAGGCAGACCATTAATAGCATAACACATCAAACCTTTAACAATTTAAGACAAAACTAACAATGCAGTCTATCTCAGGTAGGACGTTTTAGGAGTGATAGTATCTTTCCTTTAACGTAACCAGTCCTGGACCATAGAATCTCTCTTGACCAGTTAATTTTCTTAGTGACCATAATACTAGATGACGACTTCTTAAACAAGATCTTCCTCTATAAGAACAAGATGTCATATATATGTTTTTTTTGCCTAATTTTTAAAGGTCATAATGATGTCGGGTGTGATAACACACATTGCCCAATCATGCAAGGGTTTCTAAAGAGATTCCAAAGATGCCCCAAAAGCCCACATTGCACATGTCAACTGCCTTTTTTTTTTCTAATAATATTTATATTTAGTAAATTACAAAAGCACCCTTCAATCGACTTATTTATAACAAAAAAAGCCATAATAAAAATACACAAAAACACCTAGTAATTTTTCATTTTATGTGTAATTTAGTCATTTTACTAATTAGAAAAAAATGAAAATGCCAAGAAGCCCCTAGATGCCAAGTTAAAAATTTTGTTTTTTAAGGTTAATTAAGTCTTCTTATAGTGCTAAAAAAGTGAAAACACCAATTTCTTCCCTATCAATTTAGCAATGCCAATTCAATATCGTGAAATGACCATTTTTCCATCAATTTACACTTCATTTGCTTGTATTATATAGGGAAACAAATATCATTACACTATAGCAATTTATAGTGTAAGGAGTCTTAATCAACATGAAAACACTAAGCCCTAGTTTATATATATATATATATATATATATATATATATATATAATACTATTACATTAAAAAAGTTTAGTATTTTTTTGTACTTTACTATGCATTGTGCATTTTCTCATATTAAAGACCTTGTTAATTGAATAATTTTTTATTTTATTTTGATCACTGTTTTTTTTTTTAACTATATCCTCTTATATGATGTTTGTGATATTTTATGTGTTGATATTTTTTTTCATGGTATTTTCTTAAGAATTCAATGTGTTTGGCAAGATTTTAAAATTGATTTAGTAGCTATTTTCATGAAATAAAATTTAAATTTGTAGTGTTAAGAAAAATTAAAACAAGAAGAATAAATATCAAAAATAAAAAAAACTAATGGGGCTTTTTTCATATTCAAGAAAAATCTTTTCCATTTAATCATTTTTATCCCTTTATTTTTTTATATTTTAGTCCCTAAAATTTGAGAAATGAGAGAAAAAATCACTGGAAAATAAGGAGAGAAAAAATGATTGGCTGGCCATATTCCAACACCAAAAAATCAATGTTGGTGTTATTAGGTTTCTCTTGACAAGATGAGTACCATTTGTTTTATGTTTTAGTCCCTAAAGGTTTAGAGATGAGAGAGAAAGTCATTGAAAAATAAAGAGAAGAGTAAAAGTAGTTGGTTGGCAAATTTGAACACCAAAAAATCGATCTTAATGTTATTAAGTTCCTATTGATAAGATGAGTATCATTAAGCTATTTTGAATTTTGTTTTTCTTGAAAAATAGATCATGCTCAGAAAAGGTTTTTTCTGACTGATTTGGATTTTTTTTTTTGGATCAATTTAAAGATGTTTTGAGATCAAAATGGATTTATTTAAGTGTTTAGGGTGTTTTTCAGGTGGAAAAAAAAGTTAAAAAATGAATTTTTAAAGTCTAAAAAATCAAACAATTACTTTCAGTCACCTTCAATAGCCAAAATCCTTATAAGTAGAAGACACATTATCTATTGTTACAAATGGTGTGTTATTTGCTTATTTTAAAAAGAAAGTGACAACATATTATCTACCCTATTAAACAAAAAAAAAGGGCAAAAATGGTTGGTGAGCAGACCTAGCTTTGCGAGCCCATATTCGCTTGGGCTTTATCTATTAGGTCAAGCGTGAGGCCTACCCTTCCAAGTCTAAATATCTGATCTCTTTTTATACTGCTATTTGTTTTATTTTTGAATTTTTTTTAAATTTAATTAAAATTTGTTATAAATATAATAATAAAATTTATATTAAATATATTATTTCATTAAATACCATTTGATTTTGCCTTTGTTTCCAAATAAAATTATAATATTTGTTTTGATAATATTAGAAATTAGCTCATTAATTATTATATGTGAAACTAATATACAAAAGTTTTTTAAGTTTGTGATCATGACTATTTAATAAAAATAAAATTTATAATGTTATTTTTTTAATAATTTTTAATGACTTTTTCTTAGGTTAATTAATTTTTTTATTCATTTTCATACAAAATACTAAGATGTGATTTTTATTTATATTAAAAAAAAACATTACTTTTCATATCATAAGTTTTTTAATTTATAAACAATACATATGATAAAAAAAAACATGTTTTCATTAAAAATATGAAATATATTAATAAGAAAATATAGTTTTGATCAAAGAGATACATTATTTTTTCTTATTTAAATTATTTAAATATTATTTACTATTAATTAAAGAAAACATTCTACTAATAAAAAACTATTTTGATAAAAAAATGACTGAATACAAATTATATATATATATATATATATATATATATATATATATATAAACATTTAAATCATAATCTTTCATACAAATATTTATTTTAATTATAAAAATAAAATTTGAAAACTACTCTCCGTAAATAACTAATTAAATTCCGAAAGAGATGAGTTATTTGATGGAAATTACCCTTAAAATCCTAATGGGTCTTAAATCAGTAGTGGGCTGAACTTTTATTTTTTATTTTTGTTTTGTGTGGAGTGGACTAAACTCCGAAAGATCAATGACAGCTAACTTATGGGCTGCTGTATTTTTTTTCTTAAAGGTACCTTAAGATCCAAGTTTTTAAATGTATTTTCTTATTCAAAATAATGGGTGGACTTTGAAATTGTGATGCATCAAAATAAGTTTTTGCTTGAAATTATATTAAAAAAGATATCGATTTAATATTTTTAAAAGCTACAAATATTTTTTAAAAATACATAGAAATAAATAAAAAAAGACATGCGAAACACCGCCTAAACCCATCTACAACTTTGTGGGGAATGCGTTTTTTTTTTAATAAACAAAAGAAAAGTGTTATCTCATCCTACAAAGGACACTAACACTTGTATCAATTTAATATTCTTGAGCCTACTTTCCGTTCTTATAAAAACAGGCCAGAGAGTGACGTTCTCCTAAACAATTTTTTCTCGAGCAACTAAATATTGCTTCGAAGAAAAAAGAACCAATTTCTGGAGGCTCAAGCCTTGGTCCCTTGACCCTTCGTAATATCCATTTCTATCATTAGTGCATGTAGCTGCCACCCTACAAAATATACCTTAAGGCATGGAGATTGATCAGTCAACAATTCAAGAGAAGGCCGGACCTTTAACGCGTGCATGGGGCTTGCTCAAGGTTTTGCCTGGTAAGGCCGAGGCCGAGATTTTAAGGGTTGCAAAGAGCATAAAAAAACTTGGAAAGGATGACCCAAGAAGAATCACCCACTCCCTAAAAGTGGGACTAGCTCTCACACTGTTGTCCTTAATATATTACTTGAGGCCTCTCTATGATGGCTTTGGGACTGCAGGAATCTGGGCTGTTCTAACTGTGGTGGTAGTTTTCGAATTCACCGTCGGTAAGTTGATTGGTTAGGCTGGAGTATTGCTTATGTTAGCTCAATAGGATTCCAAAAGTTCTCATATAACTTATTTACATCTGTTTATTGTTCAGGTGGAACCTTGAGCAAGAGTTTGAATAGAGGTTTTGCAACATTAGTAGCTAGTGCTCTAGGGCTTGGAGCTCAGCAGTTGGCCAGTCTCTTTGGAGACAAAGGGGATCCCATTGTCCTTGGAATCCTTGTCTTCTTCTTAGGTATATTTCTTATATACAGACAAAAGCAGCATACAAATCAGTAATTTGCTATTTGTCTGTTTCAGCAAAAGAAGTAATTTCAAACATTAAAAATGATTCAAGGGGCAATTAAATCCTTTTAACCAATGACCATACTGACATAAGCACTACTGTTTAGGCAATCTCTCTCTCTCTCTCTCTATGCACACACACACGCACGCACACAGCTTAATAATCCAAGTCATGACTTTGGTTGCATGCAGCTGCAGTATCTACTTTCATGCGATTCTTCCCTCAAATCAAAGCTAGATATGATTATGGAGTCTTGATATTCATATTAACATTCAGTTTGATAGCTATTTCGGGGTGTCGAGTTGAAGAACTCTTAGAAATGGCACGTAAAAGGCTATCAACAATAATAGTCGGTGGAGCAACATGCATAGTGGTATCCATCTGTATCTGTCCTGTTTGGGCTGGTGAAACTCTTCATAACTCGGTTGCTGCCAATATAGAAAAGCTTGCAAGCTACCTAGAAGGTTTCAAAATCATTAACTTAATTCCTTATGTTTGTTCATTTCATCTAGATATAATATTTTTACCTGAAAGGTCACTAAAAAAATTAAAATAAATAAATTCACAGGTTTTGGTGGTGAATATTTTCAGTCCTGTGAGCGTTCCAATAGCGACAAATCATTTCTTCAAGGATATAAAAAAGTCCTCAATTCAAAATCCACTGAAGAATCCATGGTAAGGACAGTTTCCACTAACTTGCACTTTTGTCTTGCATGAATGCCACTACCTTCTACGCTTTTGTTGGGCTCGCTGAACTCTCTTTATACCGATAGTTGCCAGCTTGCTGTACACTTTCTGCTGGCTGTGCTAAAGTACTAATAAATTAGCGCTCCTGACCTATATTGCAGGCAAATCTTGCTAGATGGGAACCTAGACACGGCTGCTTTCGTTCCCGGCATCCATGGAAACAATACTTGAAGATTGGAGAGCTCACACGTCAATGTGCTTACCATATTGAAACTCTTAATGGCTACATCAACTCTGACATCCATGTAATCTATCATAACTCTTTCTGTGACTGTTTTCATTTAAGATAAAAATTAAGATCTACCACCTTTAGATTGAACCATTTCCTAACTAGAATATACCAAATTAAAACCCAAAATCGACCCCTCTGGTTCCATTAGACTAAAATTGGTCTATCTACTTTCCTCCATTTAAATACTAACAAAATTCATGGCATATGCACACCACCCATAGTGTTTTGATGAAATCACCCTACAAAGCTGCTTTAAAAGGACTTTACATAGGTAGCTTCCTTTCTACAAAGAAACAAAAGAAAACATGAACAAGGATTTTTTTTTCTTTAGTTCATAGCTTATAAAATTAATGATTAATGTAAAAAAAACAGAAACATATTATGATACATTTTCCAGGCACCACTAGAATTCCGATGTAAAATCCAAGAACCATGCACACAGATGAGTGCAGAATGCGGCAAAGCACTGAAATCACTGGCTTCTTCTATCAAAACCACGACTGTTCCATCCTCAGAAAATGTCAACGTTGAGAACTCCAAAACTGCAGTCCAGGACCTCAAAATTGCTCTCAAAGCTGTCTCACTTGAGCACGATCAAGATCTTTTACAAATTCTGCCAGCTGCAACAGTTGCATCAATACTAGTTGAGATCGTTATATGCGTGGAGAAAATATCCGAATCAGTACACGGGCTCTCTAACCTAGCACACTTTAAGAGTATTGAACCTACTGTGTCACCAGAGAAACCGCACAGAGGAAGCATAAAACCTGTTTCAGAGGGTGACAGTGATCATGCTGTTATTACAATACATGGAACATCTCCAGATTCTCCAGGAAATGAGACTCCTAAGGCACCAAAGCTTGGCTAACCAGTAGGAGTGTAAATATGGTTGGAAATTCATTTAAATAAATAAATTATAAGGGTAAGAGAAATTAATCTTAAAAAGATTTTTAATTTATAGTGGCTAATTAAAAATTGATAATAGTAATAATTAATTCTTATTAATTCTTTAGTCTTTTTGTTTTTAAAATTCACTATAAAAAAGAGGTGGATAAAGATTTTCTAACTAGTTTTTTTTTTCTAGAATTTTCCATACTCTCTCATCTTATTTTTAGTGTTTTCATTTTTTTTATGCTTTGGTTTTTCTTAAGTTCATCTTGTTGAGTGATAGTTGGGTTTCATTTTTTTTTTAGTTCAAAGAACTTATTTAAAAGTGTATTTAAATCAAGTTGGTGATGTTAGAATCTTGCATATAGTAAACATTCTAATTACACAAGTGATGAGTAATAAATCTTTAATAACAAAATATTTGTCATTCATAATAACAAAAATCTCATTAATTTAAAGTTCTTCAACACACAAGTACCTTTTTTCATTTTAATTTAAGAATATATATTTTTATTATTACCATACATGCTTGAACTTTGAATTAGTATTAATTGTATGTTTGGATATATGTTTAGTATACATGCTAGTATTATATTTGTGTTGATAACAGATTTGTCATGAGTTATTATTTTTGCATGCTTATAAATTTAAACTTGTATAAACTTCATGTAAGATGATTTTATATGCCAAGCATATAAATACAATGAAAAATTAATAGAATACACACCTCTTTCCATGATTGATTAAATGTTGAAGCAATTGTCTAAAAATCTTTGTACTATCAAGAATAAAAAGTCTTGTAATTTATGCCAAACATTAGGTTTATTTTGTGTAGATGGAAGAAATAAGACTTTTTATTAATTTTTTTTTACTAGATTAATGACCTTTTATATATAACTTAATTTTGCACCTTCATCCATCATGGATGATGTTTGACCCACTACTAGAGTCAAATAGGCTTTAAACCTTAATTGTCACTTAATTTAAAAATTATATGCATATGGTCCACCTTAACAATATATTTCTAACATTCTACCACTTGCTCCATATGACACCACTTGAAAAATAACAATATCCATACAGAGTTTAAACTATCTAGTAAGTGAAAACACTCATATTTAAATGAAGAATATAACATATGAATCATAACGGTCACATTTTATAATCAAGTACTTCCTTCTATATATTACAATATATTATATCCTCAAAATAAACATCAAATGAGCAAATAAACTTTATCAATAAACTTTTAATAATTCATTTGAGTCCAACTTTATATATCCTAATAGATATAGAAAATAATACTTCAGATGCATAAAATATCACTTTAATTTTTAAGAATAACATAAAAATAGTCTAGACAATCAAATAAAAGATATTGAAGTCAAACATCAAATGGGTTGGCTAGACCTATATTATTCACATGATCTCTATATTGCTTTGCCGACAATGCTTTAGTCATGAGATCTGCAATCATTAACTCAATGCTAATATGCTCAATGAACACTTCATATTCCTTCACTTTATCTCTCACAATAAAATACTTTATGTTGATATGTTTGTTTTAACTTCCACTTTTATTATTCTTTAAGAAAAACACTACAACCGAATTATCACAATATATTTTTATTGGTCTTGATCTGGAATCAACAACTTTAAGATAAAAAAAATTTCTTAACTAAATCATTTGTGTCGTTGCTTCATAGCGTGCAGTAAGTTTTGCTTTCATAGTAAATGAAGCAACATTAGTTTGCTTAGTACTTCTCCAAGATACACATTCTCTAACAAGAAGAAAAATATATCCTAAAGTAGGTTTTTTGTGTCTACACATCCAGCAAAATCTAAATCTGAATAATCAATCACCTTAAGATAATTAGTATGTTTATAATCAACTTGTAATCTTTGGTTCCTTATAGAAACCTAATAACATTTTTAGCAGCTTTCCAATGATCCATTCTTAAATATCTTTAGAACCTTTCTAACATTTCTACTACAAATGCCTGGTTAGGTCTTATACATAACTATGCATACATCAAACTACCAAATATAGTTGTATAAGGAATGCTAGTCATATGCTCCTTTTCCAATTCATTTTATGGGCATTGATTCTAATTGAATTTGTTCTCTTTGACAATGGGTATTACTAAAGATGTATAATTTGACATCCTAAATCTTTCTAAAACTTTTCCAATATAGACCTTTTAAGATGATTCTAATATCCTTTAAGACTTGTCTCTATGAATCTTTATGCTAATGATATAAAATACTTTACCTAAATCCTTCAATCAAAGTTTTGAGAAAGAAATTGCTTTGTCTCATATAGCAAACCCAAATTATAACTTACAAGCATAATATCATCCATATATAGGAAAAGAAAGATATAATTGCTCCCATTAACCTTAAGGTATATACATCGATCAATAATGTTCTCAAATGTTTTTTATTATAAGACTATAACATTGTGAAATTTAATATACCACTATTATAAGGTCTGTTTTAGTCTATATATAGATTTCTTTAGCTTATAAAAAAAAGTGGCTATTTGTTTCATCACAAAAACCTTCAAGTTGATTTATATATACCTCTTAATCCAAATTTTCATTTAGAAATGTTGTTTTCACATCCATCTGATGTAGATCTAAATCAAAATGAGTTATTAGTTCCATTATTATCCTAATTGAATCCTTCTTAAAAACTAGAGAGAAGGTTTTATAGTAGTTCATGCCTTCTTTTTTAGTATAACACTTAGCTACAAGTCTAGCTTTATATCATTTGATATTATTAGAATCATCTCTTTAGGTTTTATAAACCCATTAACAGTCATTAGCTTTAGATCCTTCTTGTAATTTGATGAGGTCCTCAGCTTGATTTTTAGACATAGATTTCATTTTTTCTTCATGAAATTATAACACAGAGCATAGTTTTCTCCATTCATGGCTTGTAAAAATAAATCTGAATTATTTTTAGGTCTGACATCAAAGTCATACTTTTGAAGGTATACAACTGATAAGAATACAAGATGTCATATTTTTATTGCTTAATGTTTATTTTTTTTATATTTATTTGATGCCTAAATATATTCATTATTTTTATATTTTGATTTAGAATGCAAATAGAGGTGTTAAGGGTAAAACAAAGCTAATTAGACAATTATGAACAATTTCAACACAACTTTATAATCTGGATATAACTCTTTCATCCAAACTCCAATTGAGATGATTCAAAATGCTATGGAGCCCTAAGAAACAATTCTATAACTTTCATGTTTTGAGTTAGAGAGATATTGATTGAATAGAGGTTGAAATTGGGCATAGAGTCGCTACACCTATATTGTCAATGTGCGGGAATGTCATTGGGCACGCAAATTTATTACGATGTGATTTATTTTTAGAAGCTTCTAGACTCGGTGCATGAATTCCAACTAAAGACTTCATTTTTCTTGTTATATCAAGACTCTATTTTTTTATTTAATAATTTCATTAAATATTCAGATTTATTGGTTATTATTGGAGGATAATATTGAGAGTATTTTTAGAAGATTTTGTAAGCTTTTAGAGAGAAAAAAAACATGTAAAAGAGATAAAGATGAGATCCCTTTGACCTCTCTCTTCTTTATTTCTCTTCCTCTTCTCCCTTCTCTCTTCCTTCTTTTCCTTGGAGTTTCATGATGATACTGTGCAACAAAATTTTTATTTGGTCAAAGGAAACATAAGTCTTTCCTCTTGAACACACATGATCAATAATTTATTGAATTTATAGTATATCTAAATTGAATTTAAATCAAAGCTTTTAATGAAATATCATGTTTCGAACTATTTTGAGTGTCAAAAATTGAATTTCAAATGAAATTCAATATCGAAAAAGTGTATAAAAGTAAATTAGAGGTCAATTTCAAAGATAGAAAATTTAATATTAAAACTTATTTTTTCAAAATACTCATCTACCAATCTTTTTTTAGAGTCATTTGAAGAAATAAGATGAAGATGATAAGGGTAATATCAAAATTAAAAAAATATAAATTAAATTTTATTTTTTCTAAACATGTAAGTCCAACTTATTTATGAATTGAATTCAAATGGAATTGATTCAAGTAAATTGTATTGTCTTAATTGATCTCCAAATCATGCTTACTTCACAAACTTTGGAAAATCCTCTCTTATTAACCAGGCTGCTTGAAACCGAAAAGGAGAATTCCTTTTTAATCTATGGTCAACATTAAGATGAAGTACAATAGGAAGATGACTAACCACTACTCTTTAATAACACAGCCTCCATTCCAGATTGCAAATTACCTGATTCAGTCGCTCTAAAACATCCCCTTTTATAAGTGAATTTGGGCCCCTCAAAGCTATTATCCTAATACAGTCATCCATACACTTAGAAAAGCAAGATGGCACTAAAATCTCCTCTTAAAACCCAGGGCTCTAACTAAAATTCCTTCAGACAATTGAGCTTATTCCTTCAATAGAATATTAAGAACACGTGCACGAGGATGAGCACATACAGCTTGTAAACAGAAATTTCTTATCCCTGAATTCAACTCTAGCATGCATGAACTAGGCATGATTAACTAAACTGTCCACATGAATAATATCCTCTCTCCGTAATAGCCAAACCCCCTCATGAGAATCATGATGCCTCGATGCCTCGATACGGTGTGATCTTGGAAACCTCAATTGCTTGATAATTCTAGATGCCCTTTATCCACTGACTCGGGGTTTTACAATTACCAAAACACTGGGTTTATGCATTTTCACAAGCTAACTACAAGAAGCTTTAAACAACTTACAGGGAGCACCTTAACAGTTACAAGCTTGTTAATAGTCTAAAAAACTTCAAATGAATATGGGTAGAAAATTCATAATAGTCTCAAAAACTTCAAATGAATATGGGTTTTTTCATGACTATTTAACGTGATTGAATTTTTTTGAGTTGGATTTCAAGCCTGGATAGGCCTATTTAGACAAGGGCTCTATTTTCTCTCTATTCTCTTCTCTTCTCTTTTCTTTCTTTCTTCTTCTCTCCTCTCTTATTGGCCCATGATTGAGCTTATTTATCTTTCCCTGTAAGTTTTCCCCTCCCGTCTTTGAAATTATATGAGATTTTGAATACTCTACTTTTTACTTATGGGGCACATTTTGATTCAAATGGAAGGTGGAGACTATGATAAATTGTGAGAGAGCAAATCAAGAGTGTCCCATGTCAATTGTCTTCGTTTTGCACGAGTGGAAAAAGACAGCATAGTGTTTAGGTGAGTTTTCCTAAAAGAGGAGTGGAAGAAGATAATAAACTTTTCAGATGAGTTGTTTTGAGATGAGTAGTGAGCATGATTGTTGTCCAAATCAGATAAAATTTCTTTATAAAGTATAGCTAAAGAGAGAGCTCGCGTGGAGAGTTCTGACATTTAAGCTTGAATGGAGATTGTTTTGTACATATTATGCTAGCATAGATGGAAGTGCATATCTTGGTGACCCTACTATGTTGGGGCTAGGTGTTGTCCTCAGTCGAAGGAGAGAAACTCTTGTGTAAGTGGAGAATCTTGATGAGAAAATATCATAATGTTTTAGGGAAATTATTACATATATAGAGACATAGAGATATATAAATATTATTTAGATAAAGGTGGACCAAATCATACTAGTGGGGTCTCTTTTTGTTTATGGAGATTTATTTCTTCGAAATCCTCTACAGCGTTAGTTAGTACGTACTAGTTGATCAATCCATAACGAATTCTTTCCCCCAAGGTAATTAGTAAAGGAATAATACTTCGTGCAGTTGGTAACTCTACGTACGTAGGGAGATTAGTCAACTAATTGACTAATGTGAAATAGACTAGGTGTGAAACTCCAAGTGATGATCAAGTTAGTTAGATGTACATCAATTAATACCA
>Ga0325414_1006526_pt1 | contig 12374 bp, 7 predicted proteins | sample PopdelMetagenome_8_FD_206183 | JGI IMG/M metagenome (GOLD analysis project Ga0325414, IMG submission 206183) | Populus deltoides microbial communities from Bellville, Georgia, United States - Leaf-PdKOR-R3 | ecosystem: Host-associated > Plants > Phyllosphere > Phylloplane/Leaf | place: USA... | reverse complement strand
TAGATATTTTTTAAAATATATTTTAAAAAATTATATTAAAATAATATATTTTTTATTTTTAAAAAATAATTTTAAATAAAAAGGCATTTTGAATTTTCACGTAATACAATTTCAAACAGCCCGAACACACCTATCTTTGGATAAATTGGACAATTGTCATGTAAATTTAAAAAAATAAGCGAATTAACATCACAATAGATGTTTTTTTTTTGACAAAATAATATATTTTTATTTGTCATGGTTTAAAATTACGATTTATATTAAATATCATTTTTTAAATCATGACAATTAATTAATGTCACAATTCACGATGTAGTAGTTCGCGACATCGATTAATTATCAACCATGACAATTAAATGATAACATTGAGAAACCGCGTAATGCAAAACACGAAAGAGCATCTCGAAGTTTCAGGTCAATCCCATGAAGATTTCAAGGGATCATAAGGTGCATTGAATCCTGTGATGGCCTTGGGGAACAACAAGATCAGAAGCCACACCACGAGCTCGAGGCAAAGGAAACTTCTGTAGAAGTCTGTCGGTTAGCAGAGTTAAAAGAACATGAAGAAAAAGATCAATGATGCTGATGGTTCTATGAACTTCACAGAGAAGAGGAAGAGATAAAGGAACACGTACGGGCAAAATTCAAGTCAACCCCAGAAAACGACAGACCTCAACAATTCTATGGAGGAACTTTCTGGCCTGGAAATTGAAGAGAAAGCTTTAAGAAAGATTCACTTCTTTGATGGATGGTCTCAATGTTGAAACTCAGGAACACGAAACAACGCTAGGTGACGAGCCGGACTGGAAGCAGTTGTTCATGAATGGTACGGAGAAGAGAGAAAAAGCTCTACTAACTTGGTATGCTTCAATTCTTCGGAATTATAAGGAAGTATTGATGACATTTCACACTTGCGGATGTTGAGTTGTCGTGTTTTTTAAACCTGTTTTTTACAGGTTAAAATGTGCTATTTCAAAAAAATTATTAATTTTTTAATTACATTGCTAATTTTAAAAAATATCCCCTGCCCTCAGGCCTTGGCAACTCGCTAAAACACCCTAACTCATCCCTGTAAGCAGACTACTACTACTTTTAGCGAATCAAGAAAACACGAGCCCGGATTAAAAAAAACAGAGGAATCTATCAATATGTTTTTATATATTATATCATTTCTTTATTATATTCTTTTTTCTTAAATGATTGTATCTCTTAATTTGTTTATTTTAAATAAATACAATTATAATTATAATAAACTCTAAATATTATGAAAAACATGGTAGCAAAATCACTTTTAGTGCTATTATATTTTGTTGTGGACTCACTGCGGTAAAAAAAAATTTATTCTCTTTTTTTTTTTGTAAATAACTAGAACACACGTGTGAAATAGCTAGAAGCCTAGAACAGAACCAATGAGCGTCAAATACAGGGATTTAAATATAGGTAAATTAGATCACGTATCGATATTATCACGTCCAGTGCTAGAAAATATATTTTTTTTACTTGAAGGGTGCCGTTGAAATTACAACTTGTTGCCTCTGTGACCTCGAATTTCGAAGGAAATAATTGATGAAAAGATGTAATAAAAATTTGAATAAATTAATTGATTTGTTTTTTCAGAAGAGTGCCGTTTATTTGTTAATAAACGGCGATAGATTTCAATTGATCGGATGAAAAGGCACATCGTCGTCGTTGTTTTTCAAAGATGGAGTGCCCGCGCGTGTGATGAAATTATTTAGTTAATCAAAACACTAATCCTCACATTAATCGACCAACCATAATACCAATCACACAAGGAAAGCTAATAAAGAAATTCAACTGTTAGGTCTCCTTTCGATTAAAAAAAAAATGATTACATTCCCTCAAATGGAACACGCACTGATTTCGTTGCTCCCTCGTCGTTAAAATTGAGTTCATCTCTAACAAGAACAAAAATGTGTTCGTTTAATGAAAGGTAACAACTCTATTTTTAAGATTCAAATCGGAAACATTAATAAACCTAGATTGCAATCTTCTTGTGTTTTACAATAACGAGAAACCGAGACTACGAAGATTAAGACATAACAAGATCAGCATTGCAGCCATGCAAGTAGAAATGGCATTACATGCTATATCATGATTTTGACCTCAGAGAAAGGCCCGTTTCCACTTTCTTAATTTCAAAGATGAGCATCCTCCACATCTTGAGGACAAACATTTCAGCTTCATCATCTAATATAGCCTGAAGCATCTCCAGCATTTGAGATGCCTTCACATGTTCCTGAGTACTCGATACAATGTAATCAACCAACGTGGTTTCTTCCTCTCCCAAGAACTCTGTAATCTTCTTTGATATCCAAGGTCTCATTCTCTCATGAAGCTCATGCTGTGAAGGTGCAGAACAAAACAATAGGAAAACATCATAAAGCATGAAGTCGTAGGCATGGTAGTAAAAACTGAGGGGATAGTTAAAGAAATATTTGACACAACTTATTCCAAAGCAGTAAGAACTGAGCAACAGAGCGTAAACAGGGTTGCTCACCTTGTCATACACAGCCCAATTTATCTCATATAAGAATAGCTCCTCCTTGGTTTTTGGGATCATATCAATCAATTGCTTCGCATCCAAAAGCTTCTGTTTATCTGGTGTCTTGACTTTATCCAGTCCATGATCTCGGTTCCGGTCCCTGTCCCTGTCCCGTTCAGGAACCTTCTCTTTGTTATCATCTCTGTTTCGATTAATGTTGTCCTCATTACGGTCCCTATCCCGCTGGCTAGACCTATCGTGAGAGCGTCTGCTCCTTTCTCGTTCTACATCAGGCTTCTCCTCTTTGGGAGCAACATTTGATATTCGCTTTGCAAATTCTGCAGCAGCAACAAGATTTGGTGGCTGTGCTCCAGAAACAGCAGGTTGGACAGCCTGGAGCTCCTCAGTTGAATAATCAATGGGAACCAGTGGCCTCATCTTCTTCTCCTTACGTGCATCATCATCCTCCTCTTCATGGAAAACAGATGGGACAGCAGCTCGTTTTCCAGAGCCAACTAAACCAAAGCCCAACTTTCTTGCAGGAGCACTACCATTATGTCGCGTATCTGGTTCAGCCATTAATGCCATGTTTGATTCGTCACCAGTACCATTTTGTAATACCTCATCACCTGCCATGCAAAGCATACCACATTCAAAACATTGGAGAAGTTTCACTTTTTTCCAATAAGGGTGTTGGGGAACAACACGCAACATTAGGGGGGGAAACCAAGAAACAAATACACAAAGTTTACCTGCATGGTTTTCATTACCAGAATCACCATCATAGTCTTTTTCAATGGCCTCATCTTTACTTTCAACAATAGGTCCTTCCGCCAGACTGGTCATTTCACTTTCATTCAAGACATGTCCAGACAAGAGTTTCAATTCATCTTTCTGTTTCTCCTGAAGCTTTTCCTCCTCGTCTCTCCTCTTGGACTCGGCAATTTCTTCCTCTTCTTTAAGCCTATCAGCCAAGTCATCCTCCTTCTCCCGTAGTCTCTTCCTTCGTCTATCCTCTAAAGCACTTCTACGCCACCTTTTTCTCGAATCATCATCTTCATCTTCCTCGTCATGAAGTATCTCCTTCCTTCGTTTGCGTTCTCTTTCCTTATCCCTCTCCTTCTCATACTGCCTCTGTTTCTCCTTCTCTCTCTCCCTATATTCCCAATCTCTGAGGCGTTCTTCATACTCACGCTCAGCTTCCTCGATCTTCCTTCTTTGCTCCCTCTCTTTCCTAACACGCTCTCGTTCTGTTTCCCTTTCATATCTTTCAATTTCTCGTTCTTTTTCCCGTTTTAGATCTCGTTCTCTGTCTCTATCTCTGCTTCTCCTGTCATACCCTCTACTCCTATCAGGTGAGCTCGTTTCAGGCCTGTCCTGTTCGCTTGCAGCTTTATTGTCACTGCTTGTTTCGTCATCATTTTTTCCTTCAACTACATCCGCATAATCATAAACATCAGCAATTAACAGTAGAGGTTTGAAAAACTACCATCACAACAGACCAATAAAAGTAAAATGATAATGTATCACTGTAAACACTCACCACTTCTCATTATGTCTGCATCGGTGTCACCATCTCTTGATTTAGATGGCAATTCCAAATTTGAATTCCCAGAACCATCTGCGGGTGCTAGTGAAGGTGGCGGAGGGGGAGGTAGAGGTTTGGTCTTTAACCTCTCTTCTATCATGCTAGTAAGCTTCTCTATAGCCTCTCGGTCACCTGCCTTGTCTTCATCAGTCACAATACCAAAGTTAGCAAGGTCATGATTTTCCTTGTTCCCTTTGTCACTATCATTGTTTGAGTCCTCAACGGAGGATTTGGAAAATTCACCCTTCTTGTCATCAATGCCTGTTCCATCCTCCTTGCCAGTATCTGCTACTTGAGTCTCTTTGAAATTCTTTGAGTTTTCAGTTTTCTTTTCGACATACCGCTCCAGATATTCTTTGGTTGCTTGATTAACATTTAACTGTCAATCATGGAATAGAAAGAACAATGATCATAGATTCATATACTAATAATTAGTTTAAAAAAAATACAAAAGAACATGCAGAAAGATAACAAATGATTAATGCATCCACTACTTCTTATGAGCGATTCCTTAAACAACCGCGATATGCATGCTACACTACACTTTTATTTTCTAGTCACTATGGTACCTATTACCTTTTAAGAAAATGAAAATGGTGTTCAAGAGTGCTTCAAAGACTTACAAGGTCTATCATCCAGAACAAGCTAGTCTACAAATTAGGTTCAAATTCCGGATTTATGTTTAAATGAGGTTGCAATCAATTATTTCTTGCCTCTCCCAAATTAAATTTCTAAACTTATTTCATCTCTGCTAGCAAATTTTCCTTTAACTTTTAATCTTGGTTTTGATCAAGCAAGCTTAAAATGAACCAGTAATTCCTCAAGGATGGAGAAAATTTACATTACTAGAAAGCCAAACAGTTAACTTTTGCATCTTATCCTCGTGAAATTCCATTGAAATACTGCCTACCAAACTTGATGCTGAAAATTTCACGATTTAAAACCTCCTATTCACAGGGAAAGAAGCAAAGGACCCTTAGTATCTTGTTAGCCAGGGATTTTATTATAATAAAACTCAATTACATCTCTACCTAAGAGCAGAAAAGTTTAATTGAAAGAGATACCAATTATTGAAAGTCCGATCATTGCCATTCATCTCATAATCAATTGTGTGTCTAAAATTTGACAACAGAAAAAAAATTGAGAACCCTACATACCATTAGTTCTTGCCCATCAATGTTAAATTTAGTCAGTAGTCGTAATGCTCGGAGAACCCCTTCAGCAGATTCAAATTCACAAAATCCAAAACCTCTAGGAGTTCCATTAGCAGGATCTTGAGGACGTTTCCAACTCTTGACAGGTCCACAAAACTTCACAAAGTGCAAAACCAAAATTTTGTCAAAATTAAAGCTTCATTTGAACTAGACAAGGCTATGGGTAAAGCAAAAGGAAGCCTGATTGTAAAGCATATATAGATAGAAATAATGTAATTGATGACATACCTGAAGGAGGGACATCATAAAATCATTTTCCACGGATGGTGCTATCTTGCCAATATAAACTGTGGTTTGTGGTTTCTCAGCTGGTGTCACAGAAGGAATTACTGGCCTGATAATTGGGTACATAACTGGGCGAACACCGGGAATCCCAGGAACAAGGGGTCGAGGCACTGCTGGAACCACACTAAGTGCTCCAGGAGGGCGTGGAGGAAACAAGGGGCGAACCATTGCTGGATATGGGGAGGGGTAGCGCATAATTCCTGCAAAAATTGAAAATAAACATCTATGCAGACACATCAGAGCAGGTCTTCAGATGAAATACAATAATAAACATCGATCTGACCATTAAACATATGAGCAAATAATTTTAAAAGAATAATCAAGTGTTGTTACCACACAATAAAAGCATATTAGAGATGGCACCATAGGCATCAACTATCACCAGCTGAACAGATAACCTGAGGGAAACATAAAGAAAAATAGGATGGAGTTCATAAACATGGACTTGTGAAGTGGGCTTACCTCATGCATCCCCTTGCAAGGAAGTAGTCTTTTAAAATCATCACATGCACCAAATGTGGGATTTTGACGTGCGGTAACATGAGATTGGGAAAATCTCATGGGTAAAACGGAAGTAATAACACACAACTAGACTGTTATGCTATTTGCAATTTTAGTTTATCACCATTGTTAGTTGTTCAAGGAACGCAGGTAAACAACAAAAGAATAACGAGAGAGAGAGAGAGGAAGAAAGAGAAAGAAAAGGATTGATGGTAAATTGGAAGAATTGTGATACCTTAGAACACAAAGCCAAGGAGCACTCAGTTGGTATCATGTTCTGCTGCTGTCAATTCATAGACAGACCCATGAAATGGAAAGAATCCTTATAACTACCAGAACTAAAATAAAATGTCATATGATGGTTAATACCAAATTTTAGGCTTTCATTTTGAACTGTTTATTCCAAAGAAAACAATCAAACGAAATATGTGCATACCAAAAAAGGAGTTGTAGAAGGTGATGGATGTTGTCTCACTCAGTCTTAAAGAGCAATTGGAAGCCTTCCAACTTTTCTTACCGTATTCAATCAAAGACCACTGTAGGAGGAAAACATCCCGTCATCATCGATGTCCCTTTTTGGGGTTTGGTTTCTAAATTCCTCCACTACCCTCTTTCAACCCTAACACACTCATCCCCATATAACTACCATAACTATTAATTAATTACCCTAATTTATGATCCACGGATTTAACTCAAATCTAATCATCATCAAAAATTCAAATAACACAATTCAATTTAACAGAAGAAACAGTGATATCTAATTATTAAACGACGAGACAGACGGGCAGATTATGAAAAAAAACTAAATAAAAGAAAGGATAAGAGGGAGAGGAGGAATAACCCACCAGGTGGGGGAGCGATATTCCCCTGATAACCATTGGGAATGGGCGCGTAGTGTGGTCTTGGGGCCTGAACACCTGGCTGAACCTGATACGGCGGCATCATAGGGGGGACGCCAACGCTAGGGTTTTGATAAAATTGTGCAGCAGCAGGGGGGGGAGCAGAAACTGGACGGAATGAGGGAGCCAGCTGCGGAGGCGGCGCGTAGGAGGTTATCGCCGGTGTGGGTGTCATTGTGGCATCGGGCTGGGGTGTAGGGTTACTGTTGTTATTAAGGGGTTCAGTTTTTAAGGAATTGGGGTCTAGAATACCGGGAGCGAGAGAGGGAGATGAGGAAGAATCCTCCGCCATGGAGAGAGCGTGTGTGAGAGAGAGATCTGTTATGGCAGTGATGTTCTCTCCTCTTTATTTTCTTTTATATCTATAGCGTGTACGCCCTAGATAGAGAGAGATGAGTAGGAGAATTAGGGAGTGGAGAAGTAAAACAAGGCAGGCTCCAGAGGAAGGAAGAGCATGATGTCCCTTTACGAGCCCGACTCTCCTCTATATACTGGCGGATTATTTCCATTGGAATCCGCATACATCATTACAAAAGTTAAAACTTAAAACCCCTTTGAAAAATACTATTCACTCGCCTGTTTGCATTAACACATTTACACAAGTGCTATAAAAGTGTGGTGTTTTTACTGTCTAGTGTCTACACTGTGGATCAAAGAGACGTTCTACTCTGGATATGCACAGTGGAATTTCTCAGCTTTGAAGGCGCGTGGGGTATTGTTATCTTTTAAGTAAAAACCCTTTGATTGAAAAAATTGAAGCCTTGTGCGTGGGTTTATTTTGGTATTTTTCTTAGGTTACAATTAAAACACAAATTTTGGTCTTGAACATTTATTTATTTGTTATATCTATATTAATAAAGAGCATTTTTAGTAATTTTATATTGATTTTAACAATACAAGTAACATATTGACCTTAAAAAGAAAAAAGTCATAAACTTAAGTGTAGAGGACTTATAGAGATTTCAATTTTTTGATGAACAATGAAATTACTTCATTATTCTTACTATTCAAATTTATCGACGTGGTTTTACGAGTTTGATTGTTATTTTCTCATATTTTTTCTGTTATTGTTGTTTAGTCATAGGAGTATTTTTGTTTTTTTACAAGCTAATGACCAATGAAATTACTCATTTATCCTTGCTATTCAAATTTTATAGCCTTTGATTAATGGTCTTTGTTGTAATTTCTTAATGGTTTTTTTGCCATTATTGTTTAGTCCCGATAGCATTTTTAGTTTTGTTCAAATTAAAAAAAAAAGAGAAAAAGTTGCTCGTACGCGTCAGCCGCTCTGCTGTCTTCGGACGACACGTGCAGATGACTTTGGTGGTGGAAATCATCATTTTGTCACATCATAGGATTCATCTCAGCATCATCTGTCTCTCTAGATGGCGCGTGTATTGTGGTTATGGCTAGCTTGGCTCTAATTTATACTTTTTTTTCCTTCTCTTTCTTCCTAGTATTGGGTGTTGGTCATGCAAAAAATTATATAAGCCCTTCAATTTCTTTTTTCTTTTGATTAAGTCTTTCTTCTCTTAATTGTAATTGTTTTACATTGATTATTTATAGTTTGATTTTATTTCTGATTTCATTCCTGATGGTTTGATTTTGTTATTTTTTTTATCAAATTTGGTCATTGTTCTTTTAATTTTTAATTTTTATTTTTTAATCATTTTCTTGATTGAATTGTTTTTTCTTCAATTCCATCCCTGAACATTTATTTTTCATGTAAAAATTGGTCATGATTCCTTTAATTGTTGTTTTTTAATCATTTTCTTAATTGATTTGTTTTTTTTTCAATTTCATCCCTAAATATTTAATTTTCCTTGAACATTTAATTTAATTTGATTTTTATGTTGAATTTAGTCATAATTCTTTTAATTGCTATTTGTTTTGTTTTGCATTGTTTTTTTATTAACTTTTTTTTCTCAATTTCATCCATTTATATTTGTTTGATAAATAATCTTTCTTCTTTGTTTTTTTGGTTTGTCTTTAATGGGGTCACCCTAGTCTTATGAGTTGGGTCATATATCTAAAAAGATTAGCTTGAGTCGACATTGGATTTTCTGAAAGCATTTTTTTCAAATATTTTTTCTTTCATATATATTTTTTCAAATTTGACGGTTAAATTGAAAAAAAAAACATAAATTTTGCTTGAATGATAAAATTAAAAACAGTTAAAACTCTAACAAAAGAGCTAGAGAGTCAAAGTGAGAAATCAAAAGAATAAGAATCGAATTTAAAAAAAATACATGATAGGATGTGACTAAATAACTAAATTGAAACAATAAAAAACTTTTGTAAAAGGGCAATGAAAAAAATAAACCATTCAAAACATAAGGATTAGAATTGAAAAGAAAAAAGGACAAACATGTAGTTACGCTGCAAAAGAGAGAAATGAAGGAAAAAATAAAAAAAATCGAATTGAAAAAAATATATGATAGGATGTGACTAAATGACTAAATTGAAACAATAAAAAACTTTTGTAAAGGGGCCAGTGACAAAAATAAACCATTCAAAACATAAGGATTAGAATTGAAAAAAAAAAGAGGACAAACATGAAGTTACACTGCAAAAGAGAGAAATGAAGGAAAAAATAAAAAACAGTGACCCGTGATAAATCATCCATCAACCATTGCTAGGTGTCGCATTAGGAGAAAAGGAATGCAGTGACGCTTTTAGGGACACGACTAAAGAGCGGGTTTAGGAAACCAGTGATGTCACATGCGCCCTCTTTTTTTTACATGTTTCCATCATATTAGCAAGTGCTCATTCCTTACATTTTGCTAATATTTTTTACCTTGCGTAATATTTTTTTATAACATGGATTTATTCGGTCAATTTTATTTATATTTATCATTTAAGTCATGAGTTTTTTAGGGTTGATTTTTCTTTTATTTATTTAAATAAATAAGTTTAGTAAGTACAATTCGATGAAAGTCTAATTTTTGCATTTTTTTTTGTTATTGTTAATGATATTTTTTTATTTACATAAATGATTATAGATCTATTTAGTTAGGTAGATAATTGCATGGGCTTTTCAATATACACTTTGAATTTTTTTTTGTAGAAAAATACATATAAATAGCCTGTATACCTGATATTTTTTTTATAAAAAAAATTATAACATGTAGTGAAGTGTTGGTGCGAGTTTAATTACTAGTTGTTTATTGGAAGAATATATTGATAGTTTTACTCACACAACAAAAAAGTCGTTAACAAATTAATTATAAACAATTTTTTTTTTATATTTTAACTGCATAGTCAAACGATCAAAATACTCTTAAAAAAAAAGAATTTAAAACTAGAGCCAAAAGGCAATTTTATATCTTCACAATGATTTTATGTAAATATCATATGAGGAGCAATTTGGTATTTGACTAGGCATAAAAAATAAAATAAAAATAAAATATACAGTAAAATAACTAAAATGGCTTTGAAAACCAATAAATTAAAACTGACCTCAAGGTGTCTTTTCATATTTTTTCGCAATGGTTATTTCGCTACGCCTTGTTAGTCAATGGACAATTTGATCTTTAATAAATAAATAAATTTTAGCTGGTGAGCGTAAGGCAACTGCTGGTGCATGAGAGGAACTTACGCACTTTGGGTAATGTGTGCACTGCCTCCGGTGCCCTAAAATACCATTACATCATGTTGTTGAAAGCACTGTCACATTCTTTTCTTGTTGGTATGACATGTGTCAATAGAGGTGGAGCGATTTGTCACCGGCAAACCTTTTTTCTTCTTCTTTTATTGTTTATCATCCTTATAAAATTACAATTTGGCCCTTTGTTGTTGATATCTAAATTCAGTCATTATTTTTTTTTATTTCTATTTATTTTTTCTTAACCCTTTTGAAAATGTTTTACTGGTTTTTAATTTTACTATCCAGTCCAAAATTATGGTATTACTTTTTCAATTTGATTCTCATTATTTTGATTTTTAATTTTTTTCTTGACCATTATGTAAAAGTTTTATTTGTTTTCAATTTCACCCATCAATCTAGATTTATAGTATAATATTTTATCAATTTGGTCCTCATTCTTTTTTCCTTCTTGAGCTAGGGTTATTTTTAATTTCACTATTTAATCAATTGTTTTTTGTTTTTTATATCAATTTTGATGATCGTTGTTTTTATTATTTCGAGTCCTTTTGCTAAATTAATTTTTAATTTTAATTTCACCATTCAATCAAATATAAAAATTATCTTGCATTTCAATTTTGATTGTCGTTCTTTAAGTTGCTACTTTTTTCTTAATCATCTTGTATAACTGAAATCCTTTTTTAATTTTTTTTCTTCAATATTTGATTGATTTATAATTGAGATTCATGATTTTTTCAAATATGATTATTATTTCGGATCCTTTTGCTAAATTGATTTTTATTTTTAATTTCACCCTTTAATCAAATATAAAAATTATTTTGTATTTCAATTTTGATATAGGTTCTTTTAATTGCTACTTTTTTCTTAGTCGTTTTTATACAATCAAAATTCTTTTTTTATTTTTTTCTTTTAATATTTGATTGACTGAGAATTGAATTTCGTGTTTTTTCTAAATATGATGTTTGGTGTCTAATGATCTCGGTCACTCGTTTGAAAAGTTAAGACATGTAATTTTATATTGCTATTTAAAATTTTCCATGTTTAATTCACTTGCTCGAAAAGATAACAATTATAACTTTATATTGTTGTTTTTTCCTGGTATTTAACATTTTCCATATTTAATTCATGATTTTTCACAGTGCTTTTAATTGCTTTGTTTTTCTGTAAGATTACCGAATCAGCTTTGCGTGTATTAAAAAAAAATAAAAAAATTCGTGGGCTTCAAGCTTTGAAACAAAAAGTTATGGAATGAAATAAACTTTTTTGAGGCACGAGTTAAATTCTTCGAATCTAATTGCTTTACGTTAAGTAAAACAAGTAGGGAATAAAAAAACAAAACTAAACAGGTTTAAAATTATTTTGATATATCAGTATTAAAAATAATTTTTTAAAAATAAAAAAAATATTATTTTAATATATTTATAAACAAAAAAAATATTCTAAACTGTAATCCCTACCATACTTTCAAACAATCCGTGCTCAAAGCTCATGTGATTTGTTTGAAGTTTTTAATATTTTCTTAGCATGAGCATTGTTCAATTGTTTATTTTCAATGACTTGATTTAAATTATTCATAGATAGGAAAATTATAAAATAAAAATAAATTTATAGGAAGGTTGATGTTTTAAAGTTAAATTAGTTCACTTCTTATCAGTAAAACGTGTTCAATAAAATCTAGTCCTGTTATGATAAAAATCATATGCATGGCGCTAAAATTTCTCGCAATTCTTGGTAGTAGATTCACGGGGGATGCAAAACCTATATTTATCCGCCATACCAA
>Ga0325414_1006525_pt1 | contig 12375 bp, 4 predicted proteins | sample PopdelMetagenome_8_FD_206183 | JGI IMG/M metagenome (GOLD analysis project Ga0325414, IMG submission 206183) | Populus deltoides microbial communities from Bellville, Georgia, United States - Leaf-PdKOR-R3 | ecosystem: Host-associated > Plants > Phyllosphere > Phylloplane/Leaf | place: USA... | reverse complement strand
AGAGAGAGAGAGAGAGAAGAACTTAAGATAAACAAGAAATTAAGAAAACAAGAGTGGGGAGAGGCAATAATTAGGAGATGGACCAGTGTTTCCTTACTGCTTCCTTCATTCTGTGGTTTTGAGTTCCCTTTTCCATTCTTCTCTGAAGTTAGCTAATCTTCCAACCAAGTAGTAAGAATATGAAAGGTCAACATGTAGATGATACCGTTATCAGGTCTTCGAATTGAGTTGGAAGACGAAGACGATCTTGGGGCCAGCGATCTGGCTGGCCATATTCAGTAGCGTTCGCTGATCTTTTGGTTAGAAAGAAAATAATGGAAGCAGGTGCTCCGAGTGAGAATATGAAAGGTCAGCATGTAGATGATTTTTTTTTGGGTTGACCTAGGTCAACCCATCTAACCCGTGACTCGATCACTTGACCGGGTCAATGACCGGGTCGGGTTTTAAAAAACTATGGTTTTTTTTTTCAAGTTCCTAAGATTTTTTTTGTTTAAATTGGTTCATTTATTATTGTTATCTAGAATTTTATTATCTAATTAAATTATATCAGTTTTTTTGCTTAGTCAAGACACGCACCGCCCAAAATTGCAATTTTAATCACCGAGAAGTATTGCACGCACCGCCCAAAAGGCATAGAAACCACTCACGTGTTGGTGTGTATATCGCATGCACTAGCAATTTTTTTAGATTAAAATGTAAATTTATTAGACTTGAGAGATGAAAGTGCTCTCAATGATCCTGGAGTTCATAAAAAAGAGACCTATATGAAAATACCAAAATACTCTCTATGCATAGCTTAATCTTTTTGTTTTTAATTCCAGGGGAAAAAAATATCATTTTACAATAGTTTAAAAAAGGAAAAAGATCAAAATAGTCCTCTTAACTAGCTTTAAAATTCCTAATATAGAAGGTAATTAAGTCATTCTATTATACTTAAAAAATTTAAAAGACAATTATACCCCACACAAGTCTTTAATGACTAATGCGCTATGTAAAAAGACCAAAATACCCTCATATGAGAGGCTAATGGTTTTTTCATAAAGGGAAAAAAATATAATTTTATTATTCTATTGTATGAATAGTGAAATGAGTTTATAAGCACAATGTTTGTGCCTTCAACTTTTTTTTTTAATTATTATATGGATGTTCTTGTTATCAATAGACTAGGAATGATGCAAAACATTAAGTGTATGTTAATGGGAAAATAATAGAAATGGGAATGAATAAGTGAAAATTAGGTTATTTTTTTTTGTCTAGATGATAAGATTAAGAATAAAAATTAAAGGAAGAGAAAACGGTTAAAATTAAATTTGACTTACTTTTTAGTGCACCAATGTTTAAATGGGGAGGCATTAATTTAGTTAATTAGACAATCTGGATTTGAATTGAGAAAAAAAATTAGAAAAGAAAGATTTAAAGTCCCTTACCTTGCCACTCGGCCATATAAAATAAACAAAAATAGCTCCTTTTTCTTACTAATTTTTTTATTTACTTGTATCTTGATATGAATCCCTTTTCTTTCTAAGTGAATAAATTTATAATTTTCTCCATATTTTATTTTTTTATTTGTCATTTGATTTAGAAACCTAATTACTTAGAATCTAACTCAGTTGGGCTAGTGATTAGTTTAATCAAGACATTGAGCTTATTAAATATGATTGACTCAAAATCTAGCAGTTCAAAAAGTTAAAAAAAAAAAGGAAAATCAAATTACTTAGAGTAGAATTCAAACCTTGAACCTATTTTATTATCTAAAAAGACCTTACCAGCTCAATAACACCGGCACAAGTGATTCAATTTAGCTTTAATATTATATGTATAGTTTCAAATAATAAAATGTTCAATTTCTTATGGTAATTGACTTACTATGTCAACTAACTGACGCAATAGATTGGCCCATGATTTGTTAACCCAAGACTACGGGGTTAAACTTTATGTTGAATTTGATAACTATACCCAACTCTTCTCATTGATATTTTATAAGAGATAAAATAATATAATTTTATGGACTAATGAAGGGTTAACTTTAATACTAATGCTATTTCTTATTGCGAGTTAAAGTCATTTGAAACTTTTTTTTTATTAATATCATTTTAAAATTGTTTAGATAAGAAAATGTTTTTTAGATAAAAAGAAAAGGATTTGTGTTTAGAATCCTTATTGAATTATAGTTTACAATCCTTGTACAAATATGATAGTTTCAACTTACATTTATTCTATAATTATTCTATAAATATAAGATCCACGTATTCAAGATTTTTTTTGTGTGAAAATCATTAAATAAGAGCTTGGGAGGTTAAATACTTGTATGTTGGGTGTGTTCAGAAACGTCGTCCAAACCGCGTTCCTAAAAATTTTAAATTTGTTTTTTTAAAATAATTTTTTTTATGATTTCAGATCGTTTTGATGTGCTGATGTAAAAAATAATTTTTTAAAAAAAACAATTCATTTTGATGCAATTCTAAGCGAAAAGCACTTTGAACCGTCACCGCTACCACAATTTCAAACAAGCCCACCTAAGTTGTATGTTAAGTGTTTTCAATAATTGATATCAAATATTAGGTTGAAAAGGAGAGTGCTATAGGAACTCAATCATAGACAAGATAAACTTCTCCCTCGCAAAGAGAAGACGTTGTCATAACAAAATATCATAAACAACATTAGCAATAGTGAAGTAGCACAACCACAACAACAATTATGCAGTAGCAGACACAGTAACATCAACTTGATTATATCCTAACAAGAAAAAATCCATACCAGATTAGACACAACAACAGTAGCATTTAGATGCAGCAGTAACAAGACTGTTAACACAAACGCGATAACAACTTAACTAGTAGTCCACACACTAACAACATAAAAATTCTATGACAGTGGTAATAATAGAACCTCCAGAAATAGAGCTTGAAATAATAGAAGACAAACAACACCTTCAACATAGCAAATCAACCTTTAAAAAATGGCAGTAGAAACCCCAACAGTGGCACAGTAAAACAACAACCAAAACATACAAGAAACCAGCTTTTGATAGCAATAAAAAAAGGCCTCAAATCATGGCTTTCAATATTTATTTTTCAACCAACCATTCCATGTTTTGCTGGTCATTATTATAATTGGAGCATTTTAATGGAGAATTTCTTAAGGCTAAAGAGTATTGGCAAGTCATTCTTTATAGAATAATTGATCCACCATTCAAAACAACAATCCTAGATTGCAAAAATCAGAGATAAGAGGGCAAGGATTAAAAGATCTCAAGGTAAAAAATTATATTTATCAATCAATTGACCAATCAATCTTGAAAATCATTCTTTACAAGGATACCTTTAAGGATATTTAGGATTCCATGAAAAAGAAGTACCATATAACAGCTAGAGCAAAGAGGTAGCAGCAACTTCAAGCACTTTCAATGGAATTTAAATTGTTTAGAATGAGTATGGAAGAGTCAATTAAAAATTATTTTCCATAAATGATGATAATCATTAATAAAATGGAGATCCATGGTGATAAAATGAATGATAACACCATAATTGAGAAAACTCTTTGATAATTGGCATTAAAATTCAATTTTGTTATTTGTTCAATAAAGGAATCTAAGGATATTGATGAATTATGACTTGCAAAGTTTCTTGCACAGAATGAATCGAGAAGGTTAGGAGGAGTGGGGAATTTAACATTAATATAAATAATGAATTATCAAGGTAAGGAAGAGTCTGAAACCTCTATCTTTCTTCATCTTTATAGTAAACTCTTCTTTAAAAAATAAATAAGCATATCAAAAGGGAAGATGAGGAGGATACGGGGAATTTAACATTAATATAAATAATTATCCATGTTGAGTAAAATAATACATAGTAGAATGTGTGAAGTAAATACATATACCTAACATTAAGTGGTTTAATTGGTTTAAGAGTTAATTGACTTTCATACTATTTTGTAGGTTTTTTTTTGTCTATCTCAATTAAAAGGACATTGGTTTTGTTTTAAAGTTGAATAATGATTCTCATATGTGCAATTTGTATTCTAGACTTAAATTCTATGCTTCTACCATATCTCTAGATTTGTAATTCTAGATTCAATGTTGTGCCATAATATAATTCAATACACAAGAAGTAATTAAATATTTTAATGCTTTGAATGTAAACAAGAACTTTAATAATTCAAGGTTAAATAACGTGAATTCATTGGATGATCTTTGCTTTAATTACAACCACACACAACCACACACTAGAATGCCTTGACAAAAGAACATCAATTGATATTTTTGGTATTTCTGGTTTTTCTTGATAATGAATGCTGCAGCGTGCGTGACGTCGAATGACGGGTCAGCCTCTTGAGATGTGTTGGAAATGAGTTTGGATTTAATCATAAAATTATGATTATAAGGTTCAGGAGTTGCCACCTAGTGTTATGGTTACTAGAAAATCTAATGGTCTGCAAGAGTCCCGGTAAGAGACTGGTTGTGCAAGGAAAAGATGCATTACCCCAGTGCACCATGTCTAAGGTAAGCTGCATTGTTGTTTGATTATTATTCTAAATCACATTTTTGTCCATTGCTCTTGTCTAAGGTCTAAGACAGATTTTTCTTCGTGAGGAAGTCTCCACCTTATCGGGTTAAACCCTAACCATTCTAAGATCTAAATTTTAGTATCACATTTATTTTACACTTTGTATCTTTAATATCTGAGGGTATACTTTACAATTTAATTTTATACCCAAAGTATTAAAGTCTACAGATAAATCCTAACACTTTAGATATTAATTAAACAAAATAATTGTTGTAGGATTTTTGACATTTTAGTCAAATCCTAATAGATAATCATAAACTAGTTATGATATCAATTTTTGCATTTTTGTAAACACGTGATAAAAATATGATTTTATCCCTTTAGAAAATATGCATGAAAAACCTTTAGAATTTGGTCATATACACGAAACAAAACATTTTTTTTGTTTTTTTAAAAATTATTTTAAAAAAATCAGAGAAAAATAAGTATTTTTAATACCGGATCTGTATCTTATAGTGTAGGTTTACAACTCGATATCATGCAAAATTGTTGGAAAAACATGTGAGAGACCTATAAATATTTTCAAAATCCCTTTTGATTTTTTTTGGAATTTTTTGTTTTTTTATTATATTATATATTAGGATGGACCCGACCTAGTTATTCGAGCTGTGCTGAAATGGGTCCAGCCCAACTTAATCAGGTTGGGCTGACTGGCAGCCCTACAACATTTTCTCTTCTTTTTTTTGATGGATCGAACCTAGCCTAGCCATCTGGGCTAGGCCGAAACAGGTTCGGCCCAAGCTCACATGGTCACTGGCCCGACCTAGAGACCATGTTAATTATATTTGTTGTTGTATATAGAATGAATTATGTATACAACAACTTACAAAAATAGGGAGATGAGAGGAAAGAAGAAGACTACCTGACATGGAAGGAGTGGCTGCCATCACTGGTTCGATGTGAGGATGGTGGAGGCACTAGTGGCTCACAGTGGGGATGAAGTTACTATTGGAAAGGAGGGCTGGTTTTGATTGGTGGAAGAATAAACTTGTAGCAGAAAGGGAGAAATTCACGGGGGTTGCTCTTGTTGTCGGTGAGAGGATGAGTTGGGAGAGGAGGTTGTCCGCACTTGGTCACAACAGAGCTACGGTAGTGGCGACTGAAAACACGGTAGAGAGAGAGAAGGAAGAGGTTGGTTTTGATTGCGGGAAGAAGAAACTTGAGGTATAAGGGGAGAAGTTCAGTGAAGCTACTCTTGTTGCCAGTGAGAGGATGAGTTGATGGAGGAGGTTGTTCGCACTTGATCATGGCGGTGCTGAGGTGGCGGCGGATGAAAACACGGTGGAGAGAGAAAAGGAAGAGGCTAGTAGATAAAAACTAGGGGAGGGACTGGTTTTTTTTCCAACTTTGCACCTTAATTTCTTCTCCCTCAATGCATGGAATCCTCCCTTACTTATAGGGAGTGGAATAGGAACATTTTGTCTTTATTAGCAACAAATTTTGGCCCTTGATTCAATCCGAAAGGATCTTAACCATTGGCTCAAAGTGACCATCATGAACTGTAAAGTTTTGACTATTAAAGGTTGCCTGAGTTAGCCTCTTTGGGCCAGCGTTGTGGTCACTGTGGTGTCAATTAGTAAGATAGAACCATACTAGGGTATAGTCAAATGTTAGGTCATCATAGTGGTGTATGTTTTGTCAAATTTGGTGAAAAAACGAAACATTTAATGCTCTTGAAAAATAGTCACTCAAGTAGCTTTTCAGGTGAAAAGAAAAAAGAAGATTAACAACAACTACACAACGCGTCGTCTGGTTTGTCTTTTTTTAGTACTGTTTGGTCAAAACGACATCGTTTTGGTCAAAATATGTCGTTTCATTTAAAATAAATGACATGTTTTGGCTTTTAATTTTTTAATTTGGGGATTTGACTAAAATTTCAATTTAGTCCTTCGACTTTAGATTATTTAATTGCGTCCCTAATTGGCTTGTAACTTTTAGTTTTATGCAATTTTACTCCTGATGAAATTCAATATCAGCCTCAAATTTTAGCACCTTTTTCATTTAAGTTCTTAGTTTCAGATTTATGCAAATTAACCTTCAATTGACCATTAAACTTTCAGATTTCTTCAATTTGACCTCTGATTTTAATCAATTTATTTTCTAGAGTTCAGCGTCTTTTCCAAAAAAGTCTTTGGCTACTAATTTTTTCAATTTAACCCCTAATTGACCCTAAACTTTAATTTTCTTGTAAATTTACCCCTGATTTCAACCAATTAACTTTGTAAAAAATTAAGTTTGGTCCTCTAAAATTTCAATCTTCTCAATTAAGCCCAAATTGGGCTTCCAAACTTAGTTTTTCACCGAATAAGTCCCTGAAAAAAATTAATTTGACCAATTTCAAGTATAATTAAGTCCTTTCATTTAATTAAATACTTTAATTTGACCCAAATTAATTCTTAAGCATAATTAAACTTTTAATTTGGCCCATGATTCATTCAAATTGGTTTATTAAAATTCTAATTATGTTCTTGGGCTTAATTTTTATGCAGATTCGTTCAATAATGATTTAATTTAACTTTAAATCTGCATTGTCTCTCCAGTTTTGGGTATAATTACGTATAATTAGGCTTCTGATTCAGTCAAAATTGTAGCTTGATCTTCCTCTATATTTGAAATCCTCTCAGATTACTTTTTTCAAATCACCAGTTTTCTTGCCATTATTTTTTTTATTTTTAAAAGGAAAAAGGGTGAAATTTAGGGAATAAACCAAAAATAGGTTATGATAGTTGTCCTCTCTTTACAATTCTTATGACAAAAAATCTCGTAAAAGACTTTGGATAATAAGCTTTGTAAAGAAAAAAAAAAGAATGAGAGATAACAGACTCACCTGATTAAAAAATAGTCAATCCTTCTGAAAGTGTTTGAAGTGAGTGCTCAAAAGTGCACTCATAGGAAAAACAGATAGAGCTAAAAAGTACACTATCTGGTATACGAGAGCTGGAAAGCACACTTGAAAGACAAGAGATACGGCTAGAAAGTGCATTATCTAGAGGACGAGGGTTGGAAAGCCCATTTAAAAAGAGATAAGATTAGAAAACACATATTTGAAGGTTGATGGCTCAAAGGCACACACAAAAAGAGAAGGGATATGGCTAGAAAACACACTATCTAAAGACGAGGGCTAGAAAGTGCACTCGTAGAAAAAGAAGATAAGATTTTTAAAGAAAAAACTGAAAGATGTTTTTGAAGTGGTATAATTGTACCAACCAACTTGCCTATTGGTAAAATTCAAAGATTTTTAAAATGGTCAAATTGTCATGGGTTACTTGCCCAAGTGAAGAAGACAAAGATTTTTCTAAATGGTCTCATTGCAATGGGTGATCTATCCATGTGAAGAATTCTAAATTTTTTCAAAGTGATCTCATTATAATGGGCGACCTGTCTAGGTAAAAACTGCAAAGATTTTTCAAATAGTCTCATCATAATGGTTGACCTACCCAGATGAAAAATACAACTTACCTGGCGAAATGATTTGGCCAGAGATATCTTGAAAGGACGACATGATAGGAGTCGAAGGTGCATATCTAGGAGATGAGAGCTCAATAAAGCACTCAAAATAAAAAGAGATAAGGCTTGATGACGTATTATCTAAGAGATGAGGGCTCAAAGGCGCGTTCAAAAGAGTAAGATAGGGCCTAAAGGTGTACTATATAAAAATGAGGGCTCAAAGGTGCTTTCAAAAGAAGAAGATAAAGCATGTAAGCACATTATTTGAGAGGTAAGGGCTCAAAGATGCGCTCAAAAGAAATTTGTTGGTAAGACACTAATCTATCAAAGATCAAAGTATAATGCATTATGATCAATATGCATGTATACTTACTTGAGAAATATATGTTCCTTTTCTTTATGGACTTTCTTTATTTTTAAAAGTTTAATCCTCTATAGGCGAGTTTCCATGGCTTTTCGCTTTTGTTTACTCAAGTCACAACTTATGATCTTCACCTCTGGGAATGGCATGATATCAACAGACTTCTTTGCCTACAAACCTTTATCTCAAAGTTCACTAGCTTTGCCCTTATATTTTCTGTTTTTTTAGAAAACAAATTCTGAAGCTAACCCTATTATGTGTTTTTTTTATTGCCCTCCAGCCTGACCATGCCCCTAACTGTTTAATTTGGTTTTCTTTAGGGATGAGGTTGTGCGAAAGAAGATTTGATTATTTACAAGAAATTGTTTTTATAAAGGATTTTTGGAATTTCAAAGCTATTCTAAACATAGAAACCATTTTGATATCAGTTTCAAGCAAAGTTGTTCTAAAAAAAATCAAGTGATTCCTATGGGCAGGTTTGAAAGTCTTTGTTTTGCTATTTTGGTAAAAGTATGAAGTGACTTTTTGTTGGATAGACCGGTTCAAGCTTTAATTTGAAGGTTTCAGAGAACCGGTCTTTAAAGCATTCATTTTATTTATATAAATAATGAAGTTTGTTTCATATGGTAAAACATTGCCTACCGATCCAAATTACCTGCTTTTGATAAAAAAAAAAAGAAGAAAAAGAAAAAGGGCTTAATTGGGCAAGTAACATAGGTTTTGGCTATTGGTTATGGAAAAAGAGAGAGGATATTTATAAGCTAAAAACGTGTTTAATGGATTTCAAGACTAAGAATCATTACTATTTATTTCAAGACCTTATTGATCCATGGATTTCTAGACCTTTAAATTGATTTACAAAATGATCCATTGTACCCGTTGAGCTTGAGTTCTTTCTCTTTGTTTTTTTTCATTTGGTTTTGAGCATTGTCATCATATTAGTTATTTTTGTAGTATGCTCAAACCTTCTTGACTCTTTGGTTTCTTTCATGCTCCTAGCTTTGTTTGGGCACCTTTAATTATTGAGGACTTTTTTTATGTATTTCTTGCACTTGCCCCCTAGTATGGGGTGTGATTTTAGCCAAAATTATTTTTTCAAGAAAAACTTATTAGGCTCAATGGAGACTGCAAAAAGGTATATATTTTAGCCTTATGAAAGGATTATAAAAAATGACATTTTCTCTTTCAAACACATGCATTTAGGATTGGTAAGCTTTGCTTTCTTTTATGTGATCTTGAGAAATAGTTTCTCATTATTCATTCAGCTATAACTCAGTTTTAAAGTCATCCGGTTTTTCTAGGTGTATGGTCACATTTCTAGAAGATCACTTGAATTTTCAGAACCTGTCTATTAGAACAAACACCGATTTGATTTTTGTTTTTGTACCAAAACTTTGATTTTTCAAGAAACCTTTGAGAAAACATGAGATCATGCATAGTTTTTTTTTAGGGAAAGGGAAACGCACCAAATAATTCTTGGCCAAACTTCAATTTTTATTGATTGATGGAATATCAAAATTTAGCTAATTATTCTTATTGTAGTGAGTTTGTGAATTGATGGAACTTTTAAGATCCCTAAAAGTGTAAGAATAAAGACAGTCATAAAAATAAGAAAATGCATGATATTATTAAAAAGAATGGCTCATAGAAGAAGGAGAGTCATGTGGCATTATAAGCCAAATTACCAACATGACTAAAACAGCTCAAAAGAACATTGTAAGTCCAAACACTTTTGCGGACATGATCAAGCAATTACTTTTCCAATTCTGGTACACTTCCTCATCGGCCAGCCTCCTCACAAAAGATTTTGCAGGGATCTCATCAACTGTGTAGACAGAAAGCTGTGGTAGAACTTCATCTTCTATTTTATCTCTCACTTCTTCAGTTTGTTCCTTATCTTCGCATTCCAGAGTATCGTCGTTAAGATTTGTCATGCTAGATCTAATCACTTCTAGAGACTTTGGAAAAATTATTTGGAGTGGTGGGATGATAAGTTCTTCTTCATCTTTCTCCATCATGGACACCTCTATATCTTTCCCTTTTTCAAATAATTCCTCGAATCATCATTTGCATCAACTTATTGTAGAAGCCTTCACATTGGTTGATCTTGTGGCCTTCTTTACTGTAATGCTGGCAAAAATTCGTGCTACCTTCTTCACACTCTTCTTTCACCATCATTTCATAAATTCTTTCCATTGGCACCTTTAAACTTCCTGGGCATTACACTTCTAATGCATTTATCGATCACTTTCTAAAACATGATTGGGTAGAGGGTTCATACTCACACTTGGAATTTCTTTGAACGTTATCCAACTATCTTTAATCAAGTACAAAAGCTTCTTCGTGAAGGCATTGCCAGTATGAATATTATGTCCTGCAGTGCCGACATGATATTCACAAGTGAGGTTTGGCTTGTACCAGTTGGGATAAGGTGGCTGCAAAGACGCTAGTGGTTCTGAAGCTACATGCCCAATGCTTGGTAGCTTTTGATACATTTTTTTAAAAGGTAATAGTAATGGGGGTAGCTATTCTTGGATTCTTTGGAAACTCTCAATTCATTTCTTGATTTGAGGCTCAAGTTTTCTGGTAGAAAATAAAGGGTTGAAGTTGATGATGACAATTTAGGATGAAGGGGATGGAGTGCGGTAGTTTGGGAATTGGTTTTTCTTACCCTTGTAGCTACCTTGAACATGATCGACCTCCTTCTTCTTCCTTTCGAAGCCCTTTTTACCAATGGGTGCAAAACTTCTACCACTCCTTACTTCTTGCTTTATACACTCAGGTACAACTATAGCGTCAGTGAATTGATGTGTTGAACTACCCACCACATGCTCATAGTATGGTGTCTTGATCATATTTGCGAATAAGATGACCATTTCTTTGTCCAAAAGTGGGGGGGGAGAATACTTATTTGACCCCTGATTTCAATCAATTTAGTCCCTAGAGTTCAACACCTTTTTCAAAAAGGTCTTTAGGTGTGAATTTCTTCAATTTAACCCTTAGTTGACCCTAAACTTTAATTTTCTTGTAATTTTACCCCTGATTTCAACCAATTAACTTTTAAAAAATTAAGTTTGATGATATAAAATTTCAATCTTTTCAATTAAGTCCAAATTGGGCTCTTAAACTTAATTTTTCACCAATTAAGTTCCTAATAAAATTAATTTGACTCATTTAAAGTATAATCAAGTCCTTACACTTAATAAAATCCTTTAATTTGATCTAAATTAATTCTTAAACATAATTAAACTTTTAATTTGACCTATGATTAAATCAAATTAACCTATTAAAAATCTAATTATATCTTTATGCTTAATTTTTATGCAGATTCATTCAATAACAATAATTTAATTTAATCTTGAATCTGCATTGTCTCTTCAATTTTGAATATAATGGGGTACAATTAGACTCTCAATTCATTCAAAATTACAGTTTGATCTTCCTCTATATTTGAAATCCTCTCTAATTGCCTTTTCCAAATCACCAATCTTCTTGCCTTTATTATTTATTTATTTTTAAAAGGAAAAAAGGTAAAGTTTAGGGAATAATAATAAAAAAAAGGGTTATGACAATGAAAATTACAAGCCAAGTAGATTACAAGCCTATTAATTATCAAATTTCCACACTAGCTTTCAGCAAATCATTTTGGTTACCAATTCATCTATTCTATATAATCATTGGTCAAGTCTTTCTGTCACTACTTTAATCATTAACTAACTTATCTCTCTCAATTATCATATCCACCTCATGCATATAATTTGCATTAAATTATTCCTTACTTAAATATTTTACATTTCCAAGACATATCAATAATGGTTCGACTATCACTATTCAATTGTATCTTTATTCATTCATTTAACATCAGACACACATTTTATTTTAATCCACCATTCCTTAAGTGATGTGTGTGTGTATAAAATCATTTTCTCAAAATATAACAATGATCCCTCACATCATTAATCAATTTACAGTGAAATTTACACACTAATTTCATCATCATTT
>Ga0325414_1006524_pt1 | contig 12375 bp, 11 predicted proteins | sample PopdelMetagenome_8_FD_206183 | JGI IMG/M metagenome (GOLD analysis project Ga0325414, IMG submission 206183) | Populus deltoides microbial communities from Bellville, Georgia, United States - Leaf-PdKOR-R3 | ecosystem: Host-associated > Plants > Phyllosphere > Phylloplane/Leaf | place: USA... | reverse complement strand
AAAATCCTTTCATTCAACGGAACTCAACTTTTAACACCATAAGAAATGACATCAAATCTTGGAACGAAGTATGAAAATATTTATAAATTTTCCTGAATGCATCAATCAAAACTTAATTTCGATTTTTAAATACTTTTAAAATAAAAATAATGATCAAGGAGGTATAAAATACAAAATTATTAAATACAACTCGTCTATAATCTGGTCAGGTTATGGGTTTGATAAAGTAAAACAGATTAATCTGTCCAATCGAAACTTTTTTAAATCAAGGAGGTATAAAATACAAAATTTTTAAATACAACTCGTTTATAATTTGATCAGGTTATGGGTTCGATAAAGTAAAACAGATTAATTTGTCCAATCGAAACTTCATTTTGATTTAAATTAAAAGAAAGAATTTCATTTTGGGATTTTTTTAATCTAATAAAGGAATACAGAAAGAACTAACCTTAATTTTCTTTTTTCTTTTTTATTTAAGAAAAGAATAGTGGTAAAGTGTGGAAATTAAAAACCTGGCAAATCCCAAGGCTCGTGTTTACAAATTTCAATCTCAGAAATAACTTCAACACATTTCTCAGCTCCCTCAATCTTCCTTTTCAGATAATAAGAAATCAACTCTACATCTGTTGGTGAAAACCTAAAGCCAGGAAACATAGACGTAGCTTCAATGGACATCTGCGTCTCTCGAGACACCTCCCCTGAAGCCATCCTCCTCGTCAACGTACGTACACCACTCTCTGAGAAATTAATAACAATAACAAAGTAGTATTACGTACTCCTGTACCTATATGTTGTCTTAATTATGGTTTGAGAAAGAAAGATGGAAAACATAGAACAGCTTATATAGCTGCAGAATCTGGGGATTCTTTGCTTTGCTTTTTTGACTTGTTGATTGGTATTAACCATGAATATGGTGCCTTGCTTTGCTTTCTCTGGGCTTTTTGCGTGTCCAGCGGAGGAATCTTGTCTCTGGCCAGACCAGTGTGGAAGACATGTCGAGGCTTTTGTACGGACCGTATTTGTCACGTGGCAGGCCTATGTTTCTCTGACTCGGGTTTGCGGAAGCTGAGGCAACACAACATAAATAATTTTTAGTTTTTTTACTCGGTTGCATGGTCTCTTATGAAAAGAAAAAAAAAAAAAAAAACGAGATATGGTTTTAAGTGTTCAAAAATTAATTTATTTTTTTTAAAAAAAAACAAATCAGTACGTGTTAAAATATTAATTATCACTTCATTTAATATATTAATTAATTATAATTATTCACATATGTTAATGTCTCGAACAAATAAAATAAACGTGTTGACATGCATGATGCTAAAAAATTGTATTGTTATAACAGAAGTAATTTAAAATATATTCTTACAATAAAAAAATATTGAAATAAATTTATATAATAATTAAAATTAGATTTTAAATAACTTGGCTCACATTAACGAGTCATCATGATATATTGTAGAATATATCCTGACTCTTCCCTCTAGATTAGATGATTCGAAACACCTTTTCGTGTTCATCAATCCAAACATACTTCATTAATATTCTAAATGTACTCGTGGTCAAATGCTCTTAATTAAATCATTGAGAATTAAATTAAATACAAAATTTTGGCAATCGAATCATGCATGTATTCAATTAAAGTATGTACGTACATCGACAAAACCATCCTTGGCCACATAATAATGATTTCAATAAAATATAATTTTATTGTACTGAATAAAATACAATTAATTAATAAACCACTCATGTTGAGATCGTAGAAACTTATTGCCAATAAAGAAAAGAAAAGAAACATTAAATATTTCCCCCCAAAAAAAAAAACAGAGAGAATTAAATGGCTATTAATCAACCGAAACGACATTTTTAACGCATAACAATGCTTGTGATTATATATATATATATATATATATATATAGATGCATGCATGCATTTCTTTGTATTAATTCGTTCAAGGAGGAATCAGCAGATTCACTTTCTGTAGTTCCCAAATTAAAGAAAAAGGAAAGAAAAAAGTTTAATGTGCTAAGGCAATGGGTTCCCTCCACATCAAAGCAATTTTCCTTCTCCTGGCAATAGCCATAACTCCCTCTACTGCCTGGACTGTACGTATTCTAAATCGACTGAGCCACAAGAAGGTGTTGTTTGCGCACTGCAGGTCTGGAGACGACGATCTTGGCCCCCAATATATCAAGCACAGGGATGAATTCAAGTTTAGTTTCGGGGTAAACTTGTTCAGGACCACATTATTCTGGTGCTACATGTCGAAGGACAGAAAATCTCAAGCTTCCTTCGACGTGTTCTGGCCGAGTGGGGATGCCAAGAAGCATGGCGGCATTGACCATCTGTCCACCTGGACTGTGAACGAGAAAGCCGTCTGGGTAGTAAGAGATGACGGGATTTACTTAAAGATAAGAGATCCCGGGGGGGATGCATTTAAAAACGACTACATTGATGAAATTCTGTATCTTAGATGGCAACCAAAGAGGTAACCATGCATGCAGCTCATGGAGATGTTCTTCAGAATAAAAGTTTTTCAACTCAAGAATAATTAATATGTGTTAATTTAGCCAATAACTCAAGGATTTAGTAAAGAAAAACAATAAAATTGAATTTGAATTTGCCAAACCAATATCAACCGAGCATTGGATTTGTTTCCCAACACCGGGAACATCCAATTAAAAAAAAAAAAAAAGTAAGAATATCCGCATGAGAAAAAATCCCACGCCGGGAGACACAATCATAAAAGAAGAAGAAGAAGAAGAAGGATGTGAATGGAATTAAAAAAGTTGAGGTGGTTCCTATTCATATTAACAATATTTTCCACCTCAATTTTTTTAATTTTAATGATAATTTTATCAATTGTGAATAACGGCCGGATTCCAAAAACCTATGGTAATGTGAGTTTCAGTATCCAAACTTAATTGATTTTTACAATTGAATGTCTCTTCTTTAATTCTGGTCCTATTTGTGAGTTGAGACATGGCATATACTTGTTAATATATAGCTACGTGGAAAACTTCAATAAAAAAAATCACTTTCTACACGATAAAAAAACAAATTTAAAAAATATATGCACTCCCATCACAAAAATACATGAAAAAAACAGCTAAACAAACCCGTTAACAAGAAAGCAATCAAACAAAAAAAAATTCTAATATTTTTAACTTTCCTTTGTAAAGAATAAAAAAAATATTACATATAAAATAGAAAAATATTCCAATTTTTCCTTTAATTTTAAAGATTCCAGGTGTAATATCAAAAATAAAATAATTAATAATATATCACTGATTACTTTCTAAACACCACTAAACTTTACTCAAAATAATTTAAAAACAAATTATACTTAACCTTTTTATATATATAGAAATTGATTACTAGATCTTTAAGTATTGAATTTAAATAATTAGACTTCCTTCAAGAATAATACCTACCACAAATAATTATTTTTAAGAATTTTATATAAAAATATGTTATATAACAGTAATTGGAAAAAGAATTATATACAGGAGGGAGACATCATAATTGTAGAATTCTTATTGTGCCCTCTGGATTAGATGAATCGACACATTCATATTCATGAATCCTAACATACTTAAATAGTCTAAATGAATTCGTGGTCAAAATCAACTCTTAATTCATGCATTCAATTCAAGTATATGAAAAAACACAACATAAACTTGAATGGTAAAATTATAAAATTACAGGTAATTTTTTTTATACAAGCAATAAGTAATTCCATCAATAAAAATATAGCTTGTTCTTGCTACCATGTAAAATTCAAAAAAAAAATTAAAAAGTGAATGATAAGAATTTGCATCTAAGAAAAAACATTAGAAACAATTATATTTTCACAGAAATGCTTTGTTATTGACTAATACCGATTCCAATACTTCCTCCAAATTAATTAATATATAACCATTTATAATGTTTTAGTTTATTTGATATCTTTTGACTTAATAAATAATATATAAATTTTAAATATTGTTATGATTTCTTTTAATATTGTTATATTTTCATGCTATATTTCAAGAAGGCCACATGATAATAATTTCAATAAAGTACAAACTTGTAGAATAAATAAGATTTAATTAATACACTAATCATGTTGAGATAAAAAAAAAAAACCCGATAATATGTGGAAACTTATTGCCAGTAAAGAAAAGAAAACAATATTAAATATTGCCAAAAAAAAAAACAGAAAGAGAATTAATTGGCCATTAATCAAGCAAAACCGAAATGGCAGTGTTAACGCATAACAGTGCTCGGTAATTATATACATATGCATGCATTTGCTTGTTTGTAGTAATTTGCTCAAGAAGAGATCAATGGTTCTCTAGCTCTCTTCACCATGCTGAAGGGGATAAATTAAAGAAAAAAGTTTATTGTGCCAAGGCAATGGGTTCCCTCCACGTCAAAGCAATTTTCCTTCTCCTGGCAATATCCATAACTCCCTCTACTGCCTGGACTGTACGTATTGTCAATCGACTGAGCAACAAGAAGGTGTTGTTTGCGCACTGCAAGTCTGGGGATGACGATCTTGGCCCCCAATATATCAAGACCAGGGATGAATTCAAGTTTAGTTTCAGGGTAAACTTCTTCAGGACCACATTATTCTGGTGCAATATGTCCAAGGACAAGAAATCCCATGCTTCTTTGGATGTGTTCTGGTCGTTCTCGAATGCCGGGAAGCATGGTGGCTTTGATCTGTCCACCTGGGCGGTGAACGAGGAAGCCCTTTGGATAGTAAGAGATGATGGGATTTATTTATGGATGAAAGCCCCCGGGTGGCCGGAGGATGAACCCTACGTTATTGAAACTCTGTTTCGTAGATGGGAACCAAAACGGTAACCATGGAACTCGTAATTATATATGGAGTTGATTTCCAAAATAAAGTATTTTAAATCTTATTTCATAATTATGAGACTCTGTTTCGTAGATGGGGTTCTTTAGCAGTATTTTGGTAGGTTAAAATGGGATAAATTAATCAAATTATTTAAATTTCATTATACCATTAAGAACTGCATGCGAAGTTATTTGAAATAAACTACCGTCTTAATTATCTTTTGTTATTATTACTATTAATACGTGATCCAAGTACATTAACAAGAAAAATAAGCACTACCAGGAGGGATTTTTATTACAAAATAAATAAATTAGCGATCATTCACCAATAGTCAGATCATAATATTGAAAAACCAATACATAACATATATATATAAAAAAAAAAATCAGTGCTTTTCAACAATTTTTTTAATAAAAATTATTGACAAAAATCCAATAATTACATCACCATAATACAACTACAAAAAATTGCAATTCGTCACTTCACTTCAAAGAAAATTTGACAAAACTTTTTTGTGATTACAAAACTTTTTAATTTTTTTTTAAAGGTTTTTTATTCAACTAGTATCAATCTATCCAATCTGCGTGTATAATAAAGAAGAATCAAGAAAAAACCCAAAGAAAAAAAGGCAAAGACATTGTGAGACTTGAGTTGACAATTCTCAGACAGCAAGTACGGCAACAGACCAAACACTCTCCGCTCAGACCATAAACATGGCTCTTGTCCCTACTGTCCCACTATCAGAAAGCCCACTTTTTGCAGAGGTAGACATGGATTCCGACTCTTCAGCACCGACTGTCCGTGCCACTGTTGTTCAAGCCACCACTGTCTTCTATGATACTCCTGCCACTCTAGGTACTTGAATTCTTTATGCCCCAGAAGAAAAGGAAACTTTCTTTTGTTTGTAATCGTGTTCTAGTTTCTGATTCTTGTGTGTAAAGATAAGGCTGACAGATTGCTGGCTGAGGTATTGGTTGTGTTTCCTGAAGCATTTATTGGTGGTTATCCTAGAGGATCAAGTTTTGGTGCTGCTATTGGTAGTCGTACAGCTAAAGGCAGAGAGGATTTCAGGAAGTATCATGCTTCAGCCATTGCTGTTCCTGATAAGAAAGACTGCGCCTAAGACTTTTTCTTTTTGTGCTCTTTGTTGTTGTTGTTGATTGAATGGCTTGAGGAAGCATCGAAAAGTTATGCCAACGGCGGTGGAGCGTATTGTGTGGGGATTTGGAGATGGATCAACGATTCCGGTTTTTGAGACTCCGGTTGGGAAAATTGGTGCTGCTATTTGTTGGGAAAATAGAATGCCACTCCCAAGGACAGCAATGTTTGGTGAAGGTGAGTTATTTTGGCAAAATTGTATTTCCGAAATCACCATAGCAGTCTTGAAATAGCCATCATAACAGCAACACTTGTTTATGTTCCTTGTACTGCTTGGAATGACAATTTAGCTTGACATTAGGGAATGGGTGTTTGTTTGCGTGTGTTCCTGTGTCATTGAGTTGTGCTCTGTTCCAACTTTTATTTGAGCTATGAGTTTTTCTCAACACGCACTTTGCTAGATCAGCTCAATTAAAGGAGCTAATTCAGAGTTGTAGTTCTTGAATCTCTAAAATTACTCTAAAGTTAGACATCATTAGTAACAGAAGCTAAACATTTTTAATTTGTAGTTCTTGAATCTCTAAAATTACTCTAATCTAGCTGGTTATACCAACTTGAGATTGCAGAAGAGTTATTCTCTTCAATAATTCTACTTTGGTTTGAATTCCATCTTATTGTTCATTGGGACCCGTTGTTCATCCTTCTAAAATTATAACTTTTCCAATATTGATTTGTGATACACCCATATTTAAATGGATTAGAAATAAAAGGAAAGAAAATGATAGAAAAATATATTAACACTTTTTTTTACATGGAAACAAAGGAAAGGTTATATCATTAAAAAAAAAAGGACAAGTTGTTTCTAGAAATTAAATCCGAGACTTGATGTCTAACTTGGATTTAGTTCTTAGTTATATCAGACAACATATTATATCTTAATCCATATCACCTAGTTTATTCAGTTGAGTTTTAAGAGACCAATTTCAAATCCAGTTATATAAATTTATATCAAGAATTTTTAAATAATTAAAATAAAACGATAGCGGTTTAATAAAAATATTGAACCTTTTATCTAAAAAATGATTCGGTGATCTATGTAGTTTTCTGGACCTGACAAGAGTGTAAAACTAAAGAAGATCCAATGTTTCACGAATCAGGCACAGCCGAGTTGATAAGTTTCATGATGTTGCCTATTGATGACCGTATTTATTGGTTTGATAATTTGCCAAGCAACTCCTCTTCCCTTTAGTATTCTCACTGCTGGTTGGTAAACAAGTCCCAAGTAGACTTCAATGCATCAGTGTCAGTTCCAATCCAAGAACTCAATTTGGGTCCGTGTGTGTGTGTTGACATACTTTGTCGCTTGAATAGATGTACATTTGAATTGATAAGTAGGAGAAATCAGACATCAAGTACAAAAACAAAGAAACAATTTTACAGTTTCAGTAAACTTCTCTTCCCTTTAGTGTCTACTTCTCCTTGATCCCTCTTCGAGGACTTGGTTCAAGTCCTTGTGTAAATCCAAACAAAACAATGCAGCAAACAGAACCTGTAAGGGAGTAGAACTTTCCTGATGATGAGGATGGTAGCGCCTCGCTGCCAACATCTCACCAAGCAAAGAAGGTATAAGCTCGAGCAAATTCGTCAGAATTGTCAGTCCTCTTGACACCGGGTTCAGCCATAATTTAACCATAGACAAGAAGATAAAGTTGAAACTTTGGTAGTGATGGAAATATATAGAAAATTAAATAAGGAGTATGAGTTTTCTTAAATGGAGGAATAGTTTTCTGGGTTGTGGGGATGGGAAAATATTGAGAGATGAAGTTTAGGCAATGCCCTTTTGTTGTTCTAACCCCACACATTCATCTTGTGGTTCATCTCAAGGATTCAAGTCATGGAAGGGTGATGGAGAGAATCCATGGAAGATGTATGGAGCATCATGAAACTTGGAATACCCTTCCTGGTTTTTCTTTCTTATTTAGTCAAGTCTTTGTTCAATCCATGAAATGCATGTGGACAGGGGATTTGGAAATTAATCTCATGTAACCGAGTGAATGATATATGGCTAGAGATTAGAAATTTTTTCCAGCCTCATCTTCTTTGCTGCCTATAGACCATATTTCCTGCATCAATACAAGGGCCTAGCTTGAAAGAGTTAATTTGCATGTGGTGGTAACTATCCTGGAGGGGAGCCAGAACAGTGACTTGACGGTGTCAGAAAATTTACCAAACATGTTACAAGTATTTATGGTCCCTGAAACTGACTTCATCTCAAACATCATGAAGATCAATAATAACTATACTCAAAGTTTGGCTGTCTCCATCATGTTAGTATGACGTTCAGGTAGATGTCATTATTCAACCAAAAAGGCAAATGACTTTTAAAGTATATAAGCATCTCACATGGCTGCATTTTAATAGAAAATTATAGTGGCAGATAAGGAAATACCAACGCATTTCTCTTCCTGAATATATCTGCTGTGTCAACTTCTCTTCCCTTGAATTCCCCATCAGACTTCATAGATAAAAAAAAAAAATGTTCAAAGCAGACTTCTGTTTGTTCTATTTTCATGGACTGATCTTCTGAGCAATTGCTGCAATTGCTTTACTTACAAAATATAATTTGCTTGTTCCACACTGGCAAAATAAGGATACATACTGCAAAACTTAAGTATTGGTTGACAAGTAATCTCAGATCCATATAGCTTGTAAATGATTTGTATTTACATTTTCGCTTTTAGAAGTTGACTGATGCAAATGAATTTGACAGTGGGACGGCTTGAATATTTAGAAGAAAGTGCAAGCATTGCTTTTCTGCAGGGAAAAGAAAAAAGAAAACATAATTTAGAACTAGTTTAATGTCTGGAGCTTGTTGAAATTCAACGATCACCTCTCATTCATGCTATCCTGGGCTTCAAATTATCCTTTTGTATCACAGGTGAACTATCATCTGAAACTACACTGCCAGCCTCCTGAAGAGGCAAGGATTGCCACCACACGGGAGTCGGACTGGAAAAGCTGTGTCAATGATCTTTTAGAACCAGATAATACATGGTCTTTAAGAGTCTTGACATATTTTATATTTCGTGATTTCATCTTCATGATCTTGTACTGGATAATGGAAGCTAAGATCAGATAACCTTTCCCTATAGAGCGTATTCAGACTTCCCTGATTTTCATTGATTAAGTCACAATCAGGACCATCAATACCATTGGAATTTCTTGTTTGCAAACAGATGTTTCCCCATTGAATATTATCGGAGATCGACTTCCTTCCCTTGAAATCTTTACCTCCTGAAAACCACTTTGGATTGTCTGGAGCATCACCTTCAGAAACATAACACCATTTGTAGCTCCTGCTGTTATTGTCCATGTTTAATTCAATGGAATGAAGATCACTGTCAGCTGAATCATCTCCATCATGAACTTCTCCGTTTCCTATTGCACCCCCTTCATTCTCTTCCCTCTCATCCTGTTGACATGATCCGAATTGGATTTCCTTTAAATAAGCCTCAAGCTCTTTAATCCTTTCATAATTTGGAGAACCATCACCGTTTTCTGCACCTGCCTTTTCTTTCAAGTAGGTCTCAAGCTCATTTCTTAACCTCTCCACAGCTGCATTTTTCTCCTCAAAATGATACTTAGCCTCACAGAGCTTCATCTGGACTCTTTCTTCACGCCATACATCAGCAAGCTGAAGCATTTCCCTTTCTTTCTCCACCTCCTCCCTCACCTTTGCAGATTCTTTTTTCATTTCTTCCACCGCAGCTCTGTCTTCTCCAATACCTCTAGCCAACTCATCACAAACTTGCTCCATTATTTCTTTCGCCCTCTTCTCACTCTCAAGCTCTTTCACTGCTTTTGACAGAGATACCTTTGTATCTGCCAATTCTTTCCCAAGCTTCTTATTCAATCTCTCTGTTTGCCTTTGTAGTTTCCTCTCAACTTCAAGCTCTTCTGCAATGCATGCTATTGCATTGCGAATCCTATCTCGCTCTTTGCTCTTCCAAGCTGCTTTCTCTTCCTCAAAATGCTTAATAAGGTACTCAATCTCATTGTGGTTTGATCGATGTTCTTTGATCAATTGATTGACCAAAATGCAGGCTCGATTAAGCTCAATCCGAAGGGCGGAGACAAGAGATAAGCCTGATGGGTGCTTCTCGTCAAGGCCGCAAACATGATTCAAAACTTTCAAAAGTTCTTTGGAGGTGGTTATCCCATCACTAACATCCTTCAAACAGGTTTTAAATCCAATTGTGCGAGATTTGCCTTTTGGATGACTTTCAATCTGCATTTTGAGAGATTGGATCAGTTGTTTCTCTCATATAAATTGGAAAATGTTTGGTCCAGGATTTGAAATGCAATTCTGTAAATCCAAAATCTTTAAAAGATTTTTTTTTCTGGATGAATAAATCTCAAAAATTGCATAATTAGTAGACTTCTAAAATAAATATCCTTAATGGTTGTCATTATCATAATTATTATTACTATTCCCCACGAAGATAATAATGCTGAAAGCTACCTTTTTGTTTTCTTTATAAGAATAATGCTGAAAGCTGCACTGAATTTGGTGTTTGTAGTGTCAATTCAGTGACATTTTTTCAAGTACCAATATATTAAAATATATACCAGGACCATTTATACTGTTCCATTCTAATCATGTTATATGCTTTTGAGACATGGAAAATTATTTGAAAATGACCTCAAACACTAACAAAAGTTTTCACATACCGCCTCCATCAAACTGTCACTGCTAGCAGAATCCAAACCTCCAAGATGATAATCAGTAAGCTGAAGTCTTTTTGTAACAGCTGATGTTCTTGCCCTATGACTATGGCCTCTAGATTTCTCCATCCTCTGCATAACCCCCGAAAAAATCATATTTTTTAGTAAATTTCACATGAAAACATGGAAGTCCAAAAAAGAAAAAAGAAAATTATGAATATCTCACCTCTGAAAAAGGAGTATAAGATGGATCTGATAAATGTGGCAACCTAGCAACTTTTTCTCTGCTTCTAAACTCTTTCTTGTCTTCCAGATTCTTCTTAACTCTTGGAGAAGGCATTCCATTGATTTCCCACAAAGTGGCAGCTAATTTTCTTGCAGAAACTGAGACTTCTTTTGCTTTGCTTCCATTTTGAGGTGGTGTGCACTTGGTGGACTCAGCATTCAGCATTGCCAAGGTTGGAGATTTTGAGCTTGTCATCCAGGTTGGGACAGGAGTAGTAGACCCACCTCTTTTTCCAACAAGAATTGCTCTCTTGAATCTGTATTTTTGGACTAAAGAAGATGATGAAGATGATGAATTCCCTCTCTTTCTTACCTTACAGTGCTGCTGCTCTCTGCTTTTTGCCTCCATAAAATTATATCACAATCCCAACAGTTCAGCAAAATGCCTATAAAAATTATTACTAATAACCCTATAGTAGCATTCTCAAGATTGGAACAAGATAATCACTAGCATCAAAAAATGTTTTCCAGGGATTTTCAAAGATTTGAAAGATTTGGAGTTTCAATGAGAGATTCTAGCATATTTATGAGGCAAATACACACGATCATGTTTCTTGGCATTGATGTAACAAGCAAAAAGCAAGAATTATGGTTGCTTCAAGATTTTCAAGATTGTGAAGAAACAAAACAAGAAGTGAAAAATAAAAGGTGTTAAGATCTAGCTAGTTAAGTGGTGGCACAAAACTCAAGAATTATACTACTACTACTACTACAAGATTTCAAACTCTCAAAAAGATTTTAGAGATTTGAAGGTTAAAGTTGATACGAGTGACCCATCATCATCTCTTTGTTTACTGTTTTTGACAAGTCCAAACTTACAACCACCTTGAATCCCTCAAAGAACACTCAAAAAAAGGAAGAAAAAGTGGGAAATCAAGGATTCAAGAACCCAAAAAGGAAGAAAGGAAAGTGGGGCGTGGACAAACTGTCAAGAAATGGAATGTTATTAGCTGTTAGAAGGAAATTTAGTGGAGGTTTGATTCATGGATCTTGAGAGGGAAAAAAAAAAGGCAAAGACAGGTGTTAAACAATTGAACAATGTATCGTTAGTGTTGCGGTCTTGTCTTGGTGATAAAAGAGGACAAGAAGACGACGTGGAGTACACGTGAGCGTTTTTGTTTAGTGAATCAGGGACGTACATCTGTAAATGAACGGTCAGGATCTTGACTAGGTTCACTCGTATTTGTTTTTGTGCTGGAATGTTTTTTTTTTTTTAGATTGTTCTAAAAAATTTTAATATCCAATCATAAATTTAGATGAACTTAGGGCTCTAATCAAGCTGAATTGAATATCATGTTATAAAATTGATTTGACTAAATTAAATGTAGTTTGAAACAATTTGAAAGATAAATTTTATGAAACTTTACTTTTAGATATATGTATATTTTTCTTAATTAAAAATATATGTATATATAGATTTATTA
>Ga0325414_1006523_pt1 | contig 12375 bp, 7 predicted proteins | sample PopdelMetagenome_8_FD_206183 | JGI IMG/M metagenome (GOLD analysis project Ga0325414, IMG submission 206183) | Populus deltoides microbial communities from Bellville, Georgia, United States - Leaf-PdKOR-R3 | ecosystem: Host-associated > Plants > Phyllosphere > Phylloplane/Leaf | place: USA... | reverse complement strand
AGAGAAAAGAAATACGTGTTCAACACTAAGAAGTTGTTGGTAGAAGTAGTCTATCTAGGGCTTGCAAAAAGAAAAGAAAATATGGGATTGTCTTTTTCTTGTAATGATGAAGAATTTTGATATCATTTCGATGGTAAAACTTTTAAAATCAATTAGTTTATTGTCATTTTGCTTTGAAGTTTTAGCCAAGGGATGTGTGGTAGAAGAAGTTGACATGCCCAATCACTTCGACATATAGGCAGTGATGGTGGGTGCGTGCGTGTGTGTGTGTACTGTGTATTAGATAGGAAAACTACGAGTCTAAGCCAAATGCCCCTGTCTCGAGGTCTTTAAAGTTGAGGCTTAACATAAGAAAGAACAGGGGGGAGCTATTTACATGTCCCACTTTATTGTTTGTTTGCTGCATTTTCAACCTATGACTATTTGTTTCTTTCATTTAGAGGACAAATACCCAACACATTATGATATATACAGTAATTATCTAACTTGTGCTTTACCGAGGGTTGAATATTTTTTCTTCCTAAAAAAGAAGAGTATTTATAGACTTTTATGATGTGTTTTTATATATAAAAAAAATCCCAAACTGAATTTATAAAGTTCATGTATATATCTAATTAAATAAATTGAGAACTATTTATGGAATAAAAAATTATCAAGCTCGATCTCTACCCAGTCGAAGTACACCAGCCAAACACACGACTTGAGTAACGAATTTAATTGGGTTCAACAATTTTTTTTATAATTTCTTATCTAAAATAAATATATATAAAATTAAAAACCAACAAAATATCAAAATGATTGGAAAAAAAATTAAATTGAAACAAATTACGTTGACCACTTAATTATCAACCCAATATAAACGATGAAATTACAAAAAAAAGAAGTGGAAGAACAATTAAAAAACAGATGCAATTGTAGTGGATAAGAAAAAAGAAACAGAGAAAAAGACCCTAGGCTAGGAAGGCCCATAGCTCTTGGCCTTAAGATATATATTTTTTTAATTTTTTTTAAGGAACAAATGAAAGGTCGTCCACCCCTCAATGATTTTTTTTTTAAAAAGAGGCGATGTGTCGCCTCTACTGCCTAGATTCATGTGACCTTTGATTTCCAGAGAATCACGCTAGTTCGTTTTTGACCAAGAAAAACCTATTTTAACCACATCTAGACCAAAAAAAACCATAAAAACACCATAAACACCTTGTAAAACATATCCATCGCCTTTAACAACCTAAAAATTGTCTCCAAAACCTACAATCAACCCAAAACTAATTTTTTTTTTCAGTTTAGATCCACCATTTTAGGCAAGCTTAAGGGGAAAACAACACCTTGTCTAAGCGTTATTCATCAAAAAAAGCCCATTTGAAACCAAAATCACCCACTTTCATGGCCAAAATCGGTCTCAATCAAGACTTTTTCTTTCTATTATTGGAATCTAACAACACTCTTTCTCCTCTCTCAAACCAGGAACAAAAAAAATAAGGAAAATGAAATTTGGGATCAAAATTAAATTTCATAAATTGTTAAGGATTGAAAACTTATAATCTGAAAAGTTGGAGGACTAAAATATACTTTAGCCCTATTTTTAGCAAAATCATCTTTTTTTTTGTTGTATTTTTCATTCTAGTTCCTATCTTTGAATTTTGCCATTTCTTAATAAATATATTTTGATTGGTCATTAATTCGGGCCTATAAGGGTACAATAAAAAAGAAAGATTTGACAAAACTCCATGTGTGTGTTAATTAGGATAGTTTTCACGAAACGAGGACTATCAGAATAAGACTATGCCTTGTATTGGTTCAATATTGGAACTATATATCGTATATGTCAATCCATCATATTATATAGTATGAGGACAGCATTGATGCCAAGGAATTATAATGTCAATCGATCCATCATAATAGTATACGAGGAAAACCTAACATTGCTGCCATGGAATTATAATGTCAGTGATTACAAATTCTTTCGCCCTTCTTGATCATGGCGGCTGCATGGAGTACCATGTTTTACCTTCGATGGCTATAGTATTCCTATCAAATCTGGGGAACCAGGCCACTTTGTGCAAAAGCTACTCGTATTGTTTTCCTATGCATTTTCTTAAGAGACAATCATTATTGTACAGACCAGGCCGGGTGTGCATATCATTGGCTTGATTCACATAAACGAAGTCGCTAGAGAGTTCTTCCGTGTTTCTTTTTTTGGTGAATTAATTGTACGTCTTTAATTTGTACTTCATTAATTAATTAGAGATTGAATGTTGGATTAAAAATGTTGCAAATAAAAATTAGTCCACTGTTTTTAATTATGTCAACCTAAATGACATAACATTAAATTCTTATTCTCACATCTTCGAATATAAATTTGTTAGCAGGTCTTTTATACTAATACACCGTCTATTTGCTGTAAATTAATTATCTTTTCTTTATAACGAATATATATGATCAAATTAATTAGATAAAAGGGGGGAAATCAATTACAAATTTAAAATTAAAAAGTTAAGGGAACTTGAAATTGCATATGGTGATTAAAGGAGAAGAAAAGGAAATTGACAATGTTCAATTAACTCCCGATCGATCCCTTTTCACTCTAGTCTTTTCGGCAAATAACTGCAATCAGGCATTGGCCTAGTATTCTTGACGCCAACGACAATTCAATCATAGATGTGTATATTTGGAAATTGGAACTGTCAAGAAACTAAATTGGTGATCAGCTGTTAGTCACGACCATACTATTGTTTGAGTTTTTTCTTCTTCGTTGCTTCCATAAAATACAAAATAGTGAAGCAATCAATGCGAGGATAAAGCAAATGTAATAAATAATTCATGGAGGGTTTGTCCCTTTTATTCTGTTAGCAAGCTTGTGGAAGGCCCCTTTGAGATTCCAATCAAGAGGGAAAAAAAGAAAAAAAAAGAAAAGAAAAGATGGAAGGATTTCTTGGAAAGATTGGGAGGGGAACCAATAACTAATTAATTGTTTTTTCTTCTCATATATAGGACGTTTTCAGAAATGAATTAATTGATCCTTGGCAAACATTTGTTGTCGTTACTCCATTATAGGGCTATTGAATATCAAAATCTTACGTGAGAAAATTCGAACCTTGTGCTACTTACAAGTAGAAGAAGATGATATCACTTTGAGTCTTTGACATTTACTTACAAGTATGTTGGAGCGATGTGATAAATGAGAAAAAAAAAAATTAAATTAACGAGATTCCTTGTTTAGGCCTATATTCATGAGCTTATACAACAAGGCGACCCTCATTTAGGCCTATACAGCGCACAAGGATAACTCCTCTCGTTTCAAGAGTGAGTTAAATTGAACAGTGTGAATCTCATCGATATACCTTGATTTTTTTTTTGTGAAACCATGTTGGATAACGTGATTTATCAGTGGGATTTACTCTTTTTGTTTTCATTTTCGGGTCACAAAAAAAGGGTAGGATTGGCACCCTGTATATAGACTCATCAAGGTGTATTTGCTCATATATTTTTTTTCAATTAATATAGGTATTTGAACCAGTTTACACATACCTTAACTAATCTCACAGCTCTTGAAATTAACAATCATGTAAACTTTTAATAATCATGAGGTTTGTGAAACTCAAACTGATAATCTTTAAAAAACAAATATAAAATCTAACCAATTAAGATAAACTCCTTATGATTATAGTTTTTAATAACTCTAAAATTTATAAAACTCAAACTGATAATTTTTAAAAAATAAACATAAAATCTAACCAATTAAATTAACCGATAAAACTCATACTTGATACGGCATGCTGTTTCTTCTACCATTGAAGAAGCATGCTCCATAAGCCCAACAGAAAAGAGACCGTGGTGTACAATACGGATCTAGGTTTATCCCCCGCCAGTCTCTCTTGAATGTTTGGTTTCGAGTCGTTCTCAAAGCGAGGTAAATGAAAGCACCCCGAGACCACAAAGTTTAGAGCACGAAATTTCTTGAATTAACTTATTCGAAAACGCGTGAAATTCTTTGAAAAATGATTTCTGACCTTCTGCATTTGAATGTTCAGTAAAACTAGTATAATACTTGAAGAAATTTGATCATACAATCTTTCGAAGCAACTTGACCACCCAAGGTCTATACCTACTCATGACTCGATAAATTTGATCGCATTTTTTGGGAAGAATATATATATATATATATATTCTTCTGTAGTACTTGATCAACACATTAAGTTACACCAAACTTTGAAACCTGCCTGCTAAGGTGGCCTCCTATTGTACTTGTAGCCAATATTGATAGTTCATGTGTGATTATACTCCAGGGTCCCTGCACCTGATATTTTGTCCCTTCAGAGATTTTGAAACTCGAAAACCAGTTTTCTAACCTGTATAACATTAATTGTCAATCGATGAAATTAACTGCCCAATTATCAATCAGAAAACCCATCACGAGGACCTACAAAATAAAGATCTAGAAGTTAGAATTGTCTTGCTCATCTGTACAGGTGATGGTCACAATATATAATTGATAGTGGAACATATAAATATAGCTGAGGAAAGATCAAAGTAAGTACATGTGAAAGGTAGCCGGTGTTTTTGTCAAAGCAAAAAGTGAATTCTAATAGGAAGCTAGTGTTGAATGATCTCCACAGAATATGTAGCGACTTTTCGTGAAATAATAAACTTGACTTTGCCTAGTGTGCCCAGAGATACCGGTGGGAACCCAGCCAATAAATTACCTAGCGGCTAGCGTCCACCTATGTATAGGTGGGGTTCCTCCGGCAAAGAGGCAATCGTACAATCAAATTTTGTGGTCCATTTTATAATCAATAAATTCAGTGTTTCCTACTTTTGTTTGTTCATATGGTGTTTTCTACAATGCTCTGCTCAAGTTATGAAGGCACTGTAGATAATATATTCTTCTTCTTCTTTTCTTCTCTTACATGAACATTAAATAATATGTTCTTCTTCTTTGATGAATATTTACATTTTAGTGTGATAGGGTTATGAGTTTTATTAATTATACAATATTTAATCCAATAAATATTAGTGAATGTAATATTAAATATCTATATAAGAGGTGTAAAAATAAAAAAGTTTCTCAATCCAAATATTGTTACGATACATCTTCTACCAAAAGATTCATTGAAAAATACTTATATTGGTTTGAACACAGAGAACTTTATGTTCCTTACAAGACCATAATAGAAAAGATGAGTGGCTTAACTTCTAGTTTTAGTAATGTGCATGGAGTTATAAATGATAGTAGTTATCTTTATAGAAATATGACAATGGATACAATATGAATGAATCAGGGTTATGCATGAGAATGTTCAAGTGTTGATGAAGAATCAAAGGCAGCTGCAACTAGGTTTTTTAAACTTTTGAAAGATTTCAATGGACCATTATAAGATGGGTGCACAAATCACAATAAATTATCGATTGTTGCATAAATGTTCACCATCAAGTTACATCATGGGCTGAGTGAGGCTGGTTATGACAGAATTATTAAATGAGCGAGAACTTTTTTACCTGAAAGGAATAGGTTGAAAGAGAACTTCTATGATACTAAATTCATGATGAAACCCCTTTGCTTAGGATACTAGAAAATTATTATGTGTCCAAACTACTGCATGTTATAATACCGTGAAAATATATATTTTACCGAGTGCAAAACCTATGGACATGCTTGGTTTAAACCCAAAACTAGTAAGGGTAGGACTTTTGTCGCACATAAAAAAAAACTAAGATACTTTCCAATCGCTCATAGGCTGCAAATGTTATTCATGTCTTCAAAGACTGCTGAGCATATGATATGACATCATTCACATGATACAGATGATGGAGTTATAGCGCACCCTTTTGATGGTGAAGCTTGGAAGCAATTTAATAGTGTTCATCCTCGGCTTTCAATGAAACATATAAGGAATCTAGAATGCTTATATCCAGCAAGTGATATCTAAGTGTTTCTTGAGGTAGTCACAATCTGGTTCAAAGAACCGGACAAAGAAGATTCATGATTATATGGCCATGCACATCGGAAGAACTATTCCACTCATTCATGTGCAAAACAAATTATTCTATAATATGAAAATGTTTAACTAATATTAGGTTTATTTTGCAGGCTACGGTGCTTGGACGTGATCCAAGATCAATGGAATTTTTTGTTGAAACCCACATATGGAAGGAGGACAGATAGAAAGGGGTGCAACAACTTGTGGATAATCGAGCCTAGAAGTTCGTGGTAAGTTAGATTTCAATATTTTTTAAAAAAGTTGTTATTTTTTTTTATATTTGTTGACTTTTTTTTAGGAAACATAAAACACTCAACTATGTGAGAGATACATGGATGATCATTCAGCCCATCTAGAACTTGATCTAAATTTTTGGTTAGAGGCTGGATCTACTGATGGACTCGATATAAATCCGGTTTATGGTATCTCCAATATTATAGACAAGGTTATGCGAGCGGGTCGTAGTGTCTCGACCGTTGGGACCTCGTAATCTAGATCGAGCTAGTAATCATCAACCGTCTAGACACTTTTACAAGAATAAGTTCAAGCTGAGACGACCCAACTGAGGAATGAAATGAATGTCGTTGAGCAACTATTGACAACTCTCACTGGTACTTGTGCTCCCCCTCATCGCTCTCCTGGTTTCGGCGAAGATCTGCCTCTATCTCCTCCTCTAGCTTCTATGTATTTAATAATATTTTTTAAAATTAATAATACAATTTTTCTTTTTTCTTTTCTTTTATTTTTGTTTTAATTTGTTTAACTTTATTGTTCTATTTTTTTTTAAAAAAATAACTACATATAATTAATACCAATGGATTTTGAAAAATCAATGGAATTATCTATAGACTATGTCCATCATAGAGTTGAAAAACAATTTATGGGACTTGCCACTATTAGATGTGATTCTCTGATGAATTAATTCTGTTGGTAATATGCATATAATAATCAATGGATTTATCAATGGTTTATTCTATAAGTAATATGTCATAATCACCAATGGATTTACAAAGAGAGTTGATGCCAATAAAGTTTTTAGTCTGGCGCGATAATTCCATCAATAAGTTCATTGGTGATTATATTACCAATGAAATAAAAATCATTGACGATATATTTTTTGATGACAAGTTTCCATTTGTTTTTCCGTTGATAATTTTATTTTCAATGAAATATGTATTTAAATACCAACAAAATATTTCATCGTTGATCTACAATTTTATGGTAGTGTCTTTTTTTTGCGATGACAGCTAAAACTAAGATTCTTTCTTACTTTCTCGTGTTAGTTAAATTTAAATCATGTCAATCATTTGACTTCATCTAAAAATGAAGTTACTTTCATGCTTTAAACGAAACAAGTAGGACTTGAACCCTTCCTTTTTGCAATTACTATTTTTTATCACGATATATATATTCAAATAATTCCAGATCATACCAGACAGGAAACCTGCTGGAGAGCAAAGAGAGGTACTTGACAATATGTCAATCCAAGAACAAAACCAAAACCTACGTACGGCATTCAGGCATGAACGAAAACCCTTGCTATTGATTTGAATTCACTAATGTGGATTATGAACATAATCAATGATGTTCTCGAGAGAGCAGTGAAATGCCAGTTGCCCATATAATTCAGTGTGTTGCCGATGTCAAAGGGTAGTTTCTTTGAATACTTGGCATCCACAAGGCACGCGTTTGTCATTCACGAAGTCAGAGAAAACAGCCACGCATGCACCTTGTTGATCACATACATATTCCCTCTCATGTTGAGACAATTGAATTGAGCATTAATATAATCTAACATCTCTGCCCATGATTGATACCTCAACGGCTTAACCATTACATCGTGTGGACAATATAGAGCATTTTCAGCTCATGTACCTGTTCGATTGGTTCAATATATAGCTAGAATTCCATGCACATTTATAATGATAAGAATAAGCATAAATGCCATTAAAAGTAGATATGGATGAAAATTAATGAATATTCGTGGATACGATTTTTATTATGTTTATACTCCATTAATTATTTATCAAGTAAAAACTTTTAAATATTCATCCATCCAATCTATTGGGTTTTCATTTTAGATATTCATTGCTTGATTATTTAATAAAAAATAATATGTACATGTCGTGTCAAGTCTCGAGTTGGATATGATAATATTCATATTTTATTTATTATTCATCTAGTACAATAACTACTCATAAAAAAAAGACATCTAGTTAGTTCCTATAGTATCCATTATATTCAAGTGAAGTGAAATTATCATTAGTAAATGGAATTGCTCAAAATATAATTATACAACACATAAAATAACATAAATCAATTTTTAGATTTACCGATAGAATTTCATGTTGGTATTTATAATCTCAATTCGTCGGCACGAATTTAACCGACGAGCTCATGGATGGCAATACTCTGTCGGGAAAACTCTCATTGGTGACTTGTGGTATGTCGATGAGTCCATTAATAATAATTTTACCAACGAATTTACTAATGGCAAAAGCACGCAAAAAAAAATTTAACCGCTTTATTCCACTGGTATTTTCATCAATGAATATGACATATCAACGATAGAAAAATCATATATAATTTCATTAGTGATTTTTTTTTTCTATCAGTCTTCTCTTCGGTGAATTTGACATATAACTATCAAATAAATCATTTATAATTCTGTCGGTGAGTAAATAGTAGCCGTGAAATTTGTAGTAATTCTTTTTTAATTTTTTGAAATATACCCTGTAAGTAATAATTTAATTTTTTTAAAAAAATCTATTAAATAGAAGTAGAAAATAATTAAAATAAAATAAATTAATATAAAAATAAGATATTTATTATAAATTTAAACATGTATAAGTTCAAATACAATTAATCTTAAATAGAGGCGCGGTAGAAGGAGGAGGGGGAGGGTCTTTGCCGGTACCATAGGGAAAATAAAAGGAAGTACATGTACCATCCATCTGTGATCTCATTTCTATTACCAGTTGTCAAAGTTCGGTCATCTTAACACTGAGTCGTTCATAATCAACAATAAAATGAGTCATCTAAGCTTGAGCTTGTAGGTCTAAAATTGCTTGTACTTCAGAGTTTGAGTGCTTGAAACTGATTGTGAGCATACAATATTTGAAACATTGGAGGCTGTTCGCAGGTACATGCCCTTAGTGTTAAAGAGACTGTATACTTTCTATCAGGTCCACTGAATGATTATGCCTCCAACCACAAATCCAGATCGAGATCCGGATGGGTTGAATGATTGTTCTCGTACATTTCCATCAATTGGGTGTTGCATGTATCCTGGAAAAAAAAAAACTAAGCAAATTCAGAAAAATAATAACTAAAAAAAATGGTTGAAGACCAACATACCATAAAGTGCTGAGCTTGGCTATCCACGAGCCGGTGCATTTTTTTTTTAGCGGTCATCACTCTGCTCGTGTGTTTTCACAAAAAGTTCCATCGGGCTTAGCTCGCGTCAAAGAATCATAGTCTGCTAGAGAAAATTGTTATTAGTTAAATATATTTATGGAAAACAACAAATAAAAAATGGATGTAATTAAAAAAAAATCTTACCATCCGCTTTGTATGTAAAACAAACAAAACAGAGCCTTCGATGTTAGCGGTACTTGAACCATGAACATGCTGGTTCTGATTCTCCACACTGGAGTGTCATCTTCACACTAAATATTCGGACATCACATGGTGAATATATTTCACCCATAAAGTGGTGAATATACGACTGTCTGAAAAATAAAAAAAAACTATAAAATAAATAAATACAAAAAAAATATAGATACAACAAAAATATACAATAAAAATTAACATTTTAAAATTAAATTCAAATATAAAATTAAGTTCATCATCGAAAGAGGGCCCATATTAGCCAATATGTCAATATGACAATACGGTCACCAGCAAAACACCCTTTGAATTTTCTACCTTTCGATTATCTCTCATTATTATATATATATTGTTTTTCTAATGGTTAGCGCGAGTCCTCGTTTGTCAAGATCATCGAATTTAAGGCCTTATCAAGTTGATGTGATTTTTTATTTTGTAATATGGTTTAATTTAGATTATTTGGCATAGAATATTGTAGTAATTCATATATAATACGAGTGGTTTGGTAGTCTGCTCTAAATTATTTGTTAGTTAAGAGTAAATACAAATATATTCTCTTTGGTAAGATATAGTCAATTCAACCAAAAACCGAATTTGTGAATATCAGAGAACTTTTATAATCAGTAAAACCAGGTTTTCTTAGCGAGGGGACATTAACATTAGATTAGATCCATAGCTAATTTGGAGTACTATATAGTTATTAATTTAAGAAAATATATATCGTAGTTAACCAACCACAGTGACTTGATCATCGTTCTAGAATTTCAGATGATTGGTCAAATTTAAACCTCCTTTAATTCAACAGGAATTTATTTATTCGATATTGACAAAACTGAGGTAATTAAATTAGATAAATTTTGAATATTTCTTCATAATTGAAGTTATTAAGATGTGAGATTTCTAAGGTTTTTGTTCCAAGTCGTGGAATGGTACAGAAAAATTAGTCCGACCCCGAACATTATTTAAAATAAAATGAAATGAAATGAAATGAAATGAGCTCAATAAGCATGTCATTGAGATAGAGGGATGGGTAATTGATTATAAATGGTCAGGGAGTTGCATTTCATTTTGATTTAATCTAACTCCCACCAGTCCAATTAAGTACTGAATATTACAGTCTTTATCTTGGTAGAACAAGGTAATGCAACGGGGGAGACAAGTAGCGTTTAATCTCTACTTCTTTTTCCGTGAAATCAACTACTAATTAATTATTAATTAATAATATTCTGATCATCTTCTACCAAATCAATAATAAATATATTTCATTTTCATGCAGTCCTGTTCAATTATCATCCGTTTTGCGTACGTTGGGAATATTAATAAATCAAGTGTCATTGACAGCAGCCATTCAATTTTGGTGAATGCTGCTTAAATTATAGTAATTTAAAACCCTAAAAGAAAGATTTTTAGGTTGCAAATCCAAACTTGCACGGTATCTTGACCCTATTCTATATTCATCGATCCATCAGCCTTCCTCTCTTTAAGATAATCAGTCACCGACAAGACTGAAGTCAATTAATGCAGATGAAAAAAAAAAAAAAACCCAGAAAACAAAGAATTTCTTTTGGTGATCTTTTGTCTCGAGTGGATCTGCACGTAAACATGTATATATGTTTTCATTTGTTTGGTTTCTTTCTCCATTTTTCTCTGCTCATCTTTAGCGTACACACTTAATTTGCTGGGTTTATATCTCAAAAAAAGAAGAAGGTTGATTGATCTTTGGACGCATGCTTAATATAATATAGTTGTTTGTATTGTTAATCACCAACAAATTAGTAATTAACACTGCCTTTGCTAGCAATGTCATTGGATAATTAAGAAATGCATTTTCCACATGAGATTTTTCTCAATAATAAGAGATGTTTTTGAATTAGTTTGCACATTAAATGAAACTCAATTTTTTATTTGAACGATTTTAAGTATATTCTTTTCATTTTAATATAGTGTATTGATAGAATAAATTTTTCTAAATATTAACTCTAAAATTTAAACTCGGGTTATTAAAAAAAAATATTTAAAAGTTTTATAAAATTAGATTCTTTTAGTAAGTATTTGTATTGACACAACTAAATATATATTTAGTATTTTTGGACATGGTTGCTTTCGCTTGAGAAAAGATGTCATTTGGTTGGCATCTCATAATATAAATTTTTTTTTGTTATAGTTTTGAAATGAATTTTTATATTTTCAAAACTTAAAATACAGGGAGGCACATCTATTTTATTTTTATTGTCTCTATACCATTTTTTGTGAGATAATAATTATAATTCAAGTGTAAAGAATTAGGACAAACATATTTTTCATTTCGTGATAAGAGAAAACAAATCAAATCAATAATTATGGTACATTTATGAACTGAAAATGGAATGAAAATGCTCCTAATTAAATATTACAACATTTTCGATTGAGCCCTTTAACTAACAAATCCCTATCAAGTCCATTTCTTCTTATAGAAGTTAACCAATAAAACCCATTTGTTTGATTAATCGTATATAATTGACTAAGGTCTTTAATGCAAAATTTGGTGTAAAGAGAATCTTTAAAGGTAAAAATTGCAATGTCATAATTTTTAGTTATGATAATGTCATCTACCAAAGATCTTAGTGAAAAACGAGTAGTCAAACTCGAGGTTGATGGAAACTAGTTGTCGAGATACCATGGGTTCTTCTCTTTGAAGGAGCTTTGAGGTAACTGTATATCTAATTTCTTATGCATATCATCGAAGAGAAATGAGCTTTGAACATCCATTTGGTTGATTAGGGTAAGCAAAACAATGAGTAGCAAGTTA
>Ga0325414_1006522_pt1:2500-12377 | contig 12377 bp, 1 predicted proteins | sample PopdelMetagenome_8_FD_206183 | JGI IMG/M metagenome (GOLD analysis project Ga0325414, IMG submission 206183) | Populus deltoides microbial communities from Bellville, Georgia, United States - Leaf-PdKOR-R3 | ecosystem: Host-associated > Plants > Phyllosphere > Phylloplane/Leaf | place... | reverse complement strand
TTAGTGATCATCAATGGAGATCAGCCCACTACTTTTAATTGAAAAATCAGTTCATTCTTCATAGGGATACAAACCAAATGGAAAATCTCACTAGTAGAGTGCTAGCGAAGAAGATTGATTAGCTTTTGTATTTGAAGATAGAAGTACGCAAATGGCAGCGCTGGTGAAGAGAAGCTGAACTAGGTTTTAGGTTTTATACTTTAGAGGCACTATATACAGTTAAACAGGGAGTGAAATAAGAGGATAACCTCCATTTTAGTCCCTAAAGTATGAGAAAGTTACATTTTAACATAGAACACTTGTAAGAAACTTTTTTTAATCATTATATATAAATAGAATTTAAAAATCTGTTTTTTATATATAAAAAAAAAAAAAAACTCATTAATTATTTGTGTGTAAAAATCTCCTGGTTTTTGGACATTTGGGAACTCGAAAAACAGGCTATGGAGTCACAACTGAGAAATCTGGTATGTGATCTTTTTTTTTATTGTCAGCAATCTTGGTTTCTGGTGTCAAAGCTTGGACAAGTGAAATCCATGGAAGAGTTGTTTGTGATGTTTGTGGTGATTCTTCTGTTGGACCTGAAGATAAAGTTTTGGAAGGTCTCTCCCTCATCTCTCCTTCCCGCTCTCTTATTTGGTTTTGTATCTTAGCCTAATGTGTTCTTTGGTTCCATTTTTGAAATGGGATTTTGTGTTTTGTTTCCTGAAATGTAAAAGTTTAATTATTTCATGGATTTTGTAGGGTGTAAGTGATTACTTGTTGGGTTGGTGATTATAGTGATGCTCTGTGTTAAAAATTGTTCCTTTTTTTTATCAGTGGATGGTTACTGATTTGTTTGTGAGTGTACTCGCACCAGCTAACTAAATCTCAATTTCAAAGTTGTTGGGGATGGTGGTGATGTTTGATGCATCCTTTTCGTTCTTTCTTTTCTGTTCCAGGTCCAAATAGCTTGTTTATTAGTTTGATTGGATGAAATTGTTTCTGTTTGTGAGTGTATTTGGATAAAGTTAATTCAGATTGTTGCTGGGGAATGATGAAATTGCGCTTTCTTTTTATTTTGATGGTAGAAATATTTTGTTGTTTTGTTGCGATCACGAGTTTCTTTGCGGTTATGGTGCAGCAGATGTTTGTTGATGAATGTTTGAAGTAGAGGGAAAAAATAATAATTTTTTTAAAAATATTTTTAAAACAAAAAAAAAAAAAACAAACAATCTGTAAATCAAACGTGTTCCACCGCCTAGCTTGAGTTTGGCCAAAGATTTGTTAAAAAAATGAAACTATTTTTATCAAAATATACCATTTAAAACATATTTAAAAAAAAATGGGAAAGATGACTAAAAGCTTATTCAATTAGTTGATGATGGTTAAAAATTCAAGAATATAAAATAAAATGTTATTTGGTGTTAGGGACAGTGGTTGATTAATACATTAAAGTATTTGGATTTTTTTTAATATAAAAAACTGTAAATTCATTAAGAAGGTTTGGAATACCTATAATAAAACAAGTCTAATCAAGGGGATTTAAAAATTCTCTGATAGTAAAGTTAATATCTTTTAAGAGAAAAAAATATAAGAATATTCTAGAAAAAGATATTCTAAAAATATAAATGAATAAAGAATTGAAAATTATGAATTTTTGTTCTAAATATCTCGTGGTATATACTGGATGTTTTTGAACATGAAAACAGCAGTCACAAAGTCAATTCAAGCATGATTGGCGTAAAAAAATCAATCTAGATCCAAAAATTAATTAGTCTCAGTCTATTTTTTCTAACATATTTAAAGGGAAAAATCACTTTTATTTAATTATTCTCTTTAAAACGAACTTATTAACATCAAATTCGGTTTTTTTTTTTGCTAGAATGTGATTGAGCAAACTCTTTCTCTCTCTTTTTTCTTTTTTTTTTTTATGGTGCCTCTCTCATATCTCAACATCCAAGGACTAAAACATGAAAAATAAAGTTTAGGACTAAAATATAAAATTCTAAAACATACGGGGACCAAATATATAAAAAATAAAAAAAAATTAAGAGACCAAATTGAAGTTTACAATTTTTTTTTGAACCATGCATATTAAAAAAAAATTGTTTATGTTAATTTTTGTCCCTTTTCTATCAACTTTTTAATAATAACTTAAAATTCTAATTTGTAAAATCGATATTTCATTTAAGTTGGGATTATTTTCTAGCATTTCGCAAATAATTTTTGTCTCTATTTTTATAGAGTTTTTTTTTAATGTTTTGTGTGTTTAATTTTTGAAATATTATTTTGATTCATCTATATTTTTTTATATAGATGAAATTTATTTTTAAAATAAAAATTATTTATTTATTTATTTATAATATTTTTAATATGTGCAGCCTTGCATAATGGTTTTTTTTATTTTATTCAATCAATTTTATAGGTATGTTTATTTCTATTATCGTTTCATTGAATAAAAAGATTATTTTAGTAAATAAATTCATTAAATATAATCAAGTAAATGTCTCATGTTGCCCGATCAAATATCTTGATCTACTTCAAGCTCTTGATTTTTCAAGTTTTGATTTTAGTTATTGCTACTAATATTTTTTATTTATTTACTTATATAGATAGTTATCAATTTATATAATTAGATACTTACATAAGCTTTTTAATTTATATTTAAATTTTTTATATATAAGAAATACTTTAAAAACAGCTTACATATCTATATTAAAAAAAAAATTAAATTTCAATCAGGAATTCCCTTTTGTTTTTCACACAATAATCAACCAAATTGAAGCCTCGACGTCCACCGTATTGAAGCCCTGAAAACATCAACCATAAACCAATGATGATTGATTCTAGTCACATTTCAATTAGAAACTCATTAGATAATTGCTCGTGTTATGTTATGAATTGAATCAAATTTTTATTAAATGTACAAAAAGATATTCAAGTGTTGTTAATATATTTTCAAACAAAAAAATTTATAAATAAGTAAAAAAAAACTTAGATTGAAGTCATTAACTCAACTTAATCTAATAAGATCGAGTAATTTAATAATCTGATTTAAACTATACGCAACGATAGTATACGAACCATAAAAAAATATGGCGACAATTAACCAAAACAAATGAGCTACCGATATTACAGTCGGGAGCAAAAGAAAAAAAAACATTGGAAACCCACTATTACTCTACCATGGACTTCACTCACCATAAAAAATAATTGAAGTGAGCATCTATCTATATTAAATAAATCAATTCCAGTTAATTAAATATTAAAATTTATTTTTTAAAAAACATAACAAAGAATAACAAATAAAAAGACTTTAGATAACCTCATTAAATAAAAAAAGAAAAAGGTAAAACTGAGGTCATAGAAAGCATGAAAAAAAAGAGCTCAATCTACAATTAAATAAATATTGAAGGATAAAATAAAAAAAAACATTAACTTTTAAAAATGTTTTAAAAAAACTCAAAGCACTCCTAAAAAACTTCATGAAATCAAGTTAATTTTCAAAGTCCGCAACTCGTGAAATCTTAGTTGCGAGCTTAACAAAGGTCATATCCCAACCAATTAAATGTTGAGGAATCAAATCGGGTAAGAAATCCTAATTTTACAAATTTTGCAAACCAAAAACAAAAGCAACAATAAAAAAGAAGATTAAATCTATTTTAGAAAAAAAAAAACAATTAAGGAGGGTGGAATCTAAAAGAAAATACAATTCTAAAAATTATCTTAGCCTAGAAAAAAATAAAAATTAAAAGATTGAGGATCAAATTTGACAAAATAAAAAATTCAATAAGGATGAAATTAAAACAAAAAACTAATTAAATGAATTATTTAAAAAAATAGAGAAAAAAAAACAAAAGGGACTAAATAAAAAGGAAGTAGAAGTTTAGAGGCTGATTTGAAAAATTGGATGGGAGGGCGCATAAACATAAGAAGAGAGAGAAAAGAAAGAAGAAAAAAAGAATCAGTCACCGATGATAAACAAAAAATCATATCAGTGCACACATCACATTTTCTGAGAGGCAACAATGAAACGAAGCTCATAAAGCTTTGGAATAGCCTTTCCTATCGCTCTAATCAGCCACACATATAGTCCTAAAACGATGATGCGGCTGACACGCCGACGCTTCCCTAGCACGCGTCAACAACGTTTCCCTACCTATCATCAACTTGATAATATATATATATATATATATATAACATACTAGTTACATAACCCGCGCGATGCTGCGGGTCATATGTTTTTGTATAAAAAAATAAGATTTAAAAGTGTTAGGTCTTTCTGCAAAGCTATAGCCAAAAGTCTTGGGTTTAGTTGCAACGCCTGACCTGAAAGTAATATTTATAATATTAATAATAACATTAAACTTGCATGACCCAAGTTTAAGTAAGTGTGGCTGCAATACCAGATTCGATAGCCTTGGATGTAGGTCTGGCTGCAAGGTCGTGTCATAAAAGTGTGATAATTAAATAGATTAATTAAAAAGAAAAAAACCAACAGAAAAAAAAAAAACTAATGAAGAAAAAGAAAAAAAAATCTGAATTAACTGGGTTAACCCTTCAAACCAGGTTAACCTGTCAAACTTGGAATTCGCATCATGAAAGTTTGATAACTAAATAGAAAAAAACAATTGACGGGTTTACCTAGAATTAACTGGGTTAACCCATCAAACCAAGTTAACCCATCAAGCCAGGATACGTGTCATGAAAGTCTGATAATTAAATAGAAAGAAATTTAACATCAATAAACTAAGCTAAACGAAAAAAATTAATTAAAATTAAAAAAATTCAAGTTAACTTGTCAAACCAGGTTAACCCATCAAACCCAGGATCCGTATCATGAAAGTCTGATAACTAAAAAAAAAAATTGACATTAACAAGCTAAATCAAATAAAAAAATTCATTAAAAAAACAAAAAAAAATAAAAACAAAAAAAAGAAGATGACAGTTAAGTGATATAATATAATAATAATAATAATAATAATATATTAATAATGAGTAAAGTGAAAGGCGTGAAAAAAAAAGCTTTTAATCACTGATGCATAGAAGAATGGGAAAAGTTAAAAAGCGTGGGGAAAGCTATAGTGCTTTCCCCACGCCTTTTAGAGTATTACTAGTTAGACGACCCGCGCAATGTAGCGGGTCAATTTGTTTTGCATAAAAAATATCAAAAAAAATTAAGATTTAAAAGTGTTAGGTCTTTCTGTAAAGTTATACTTAAGAGTTTTGGGTTTGGCTGTAACGCCTGACCCAAGAGTAATATTTATAATATTAATAATAACATTAAACTTGCATAACCCAAGTTTAAGTGGGTTTGGCTCCAATACCAGATCCAATAACCTTGAATGTGGGTCTGGCTGCAAGGTCGTATAAAAAAAGTATGATAATTAAATAGATTAAGTAAAAAGAAAAAAACATAGAAAAAAAACCAACATGAAGAAAATAACTAATGAAGAAAAAGAAAAAAAATATGAATTAACTAGGTTAACCCGTCAAACATTAGATTTGTGTCGCGAAAGTTTGATAATTAAATAGAAAAAAAAATTGACGGGTTGCCCCATAATTAACCGGGCTAACCCGTCAAACCCGGGATCCTTGTCATGAAAGTTTGATAACTAAATAGAAAAAAAATAACATTAACAAACTAAAATAAACAAAAAAAAATTAATTAAAAAGGAAAAACACCAAAAACAAACAAAAGGCATTAGCCTTTTCATTGTGGACTGCACTGTACAGTCTACAATCAAAGGCATAAAAAAAAGGCAAAAAAACAAAAAGCAAAAAAAAAAAAAACTAACTGGGTTAAAAGAAAAAAATCTATAGGAAAAAAAAATTAATAAAGAAAAAGAAAAAAATCTAAATTAATTGGGTAACCCGTCAAACCTGAGATCCGTGTCATGAAAGTTTAATAACTAAATAGAAAGAATTTTAATATCAACAAACTAAATTATATATAAAAAAAATTAATTAAAAAGGGAAAAACAAAGAAGAAAACTAATGAAGAAAAAAAATTTGAATTAACTGGGCTAACCTGTCAGACATGAGATTCATGTCATGAAAGTCTTATAACTAAATAGAAAAAAATTTAATATAAACAAACCAAATTAAAAGAAAAAAATTAATTCAAAAGTTAAAAAAACAAAAACAAACAAAAGGCAATACCATTTTCACCGTGGATTAAACCATGCAGCCCAGAGTCAAAGGTATAAAAACATTAAAAAAAGAAAAAAAAACTAAAGGCATCAGTCGATAATTAAATAGAAAAAAAATTAATATTAATGAACTAAATTAAACAAAAAAAATATTAATTAAAAAAAACTAATGAAGAAAAAAAATATAAATTAACTGGTTTAACCGGTCAAACTTGAGATCTGTGTCTTGAAAGTCTGATAACTAAATAAAAAAATTTAATATCAACAAAAAAAATTAATTGAAAAGAAAAAAGAAGAAGGCATTAAAACTTTTCACCGTGAACTTCACTATGCAGTCCACCATGAAAGGCATAAAAAGATAAAAGAAAAGAAAAAACTAAAGGCATCAACATTTTCACCGTGAACTGCATATAATAGTAAAATATGAAATTAGAAGAAAAAAACTAATCAAAAAAATAATCTGAATCAGCTGAGTTAACCTGCCAAATTATATCTTTTTTCTTTTTTTTCTTTTTAATTAATATTTTTTTGTTTAGTTTAATTCATTAATATTAATTTTTTTCTATTTAATTATCGACTGATACTTTTAGTTTTTTTTTTATGTTTTTATATTTAGTTTTTTTTCTATTTAATATTTAGTTATATATATATATATATATATATATATATATATATATATATATATATATTTAGTTCATTCAGATCCAAGAGCCTTGGATGTGTGTCTGGCTACAAGATCGAGTCTTAAAAATGTGATAATTAAATGGATTGATTAAAAAGAAAAAAATGAAGAAAAAAAACCAACATAAAGAAAAAGAAAAAAAAATCTAAATTAACTGGGTTAACCTATCAAACCTAAGATTCATGTCATGAAAGTTTGATAACTAAATAGAAAAAAAAAAGTTGACAGTTTAACCCAGAATTAACTGGGTTAACCCGTGAAACCAGGTTAACCAGTCAGATGTGGAATATGTGTCATGAAAGTCTGATAATTAAATAGAAAGAAATTTAACATTAACAAACTAAACTAAACGAAAAATATTAATCAAAAAGAAAAAAAAACTTCGGGTTACCTTGTCAAATTAGGTTAACCCGTTAAACCTGAGATCTGTGTCATAAAAGTTTGATAACTAAAAAAAAATTACATTAACAAAAGAAAAAAACAAAAACAAATGGACGGGTTAACCCATAAAACCAGGTTAACACGTCAAACCTGGGATATGTATCATGAAAGTCTGATAACTAAATAGAAAGAAATTTAACATTAACAAATTAAAGTAAATGAAAAAAATTAATTAAAAAGAAAAAAAAGCAAAAACAAAAAACTTCGAGTTAACTCGTCAAACTAGATTAACCTGTTAAACCTGTGATCCTTGTCATGAAAGTGTGATAACTAAATAAAAAAATATTTAACATTAAAAAAATAAAAAAAATAAAAAAATGGACAGGTTAATCCAGAATTAACTGGGTTAACCCATGAAACCTGGGATATGTGTCATAAAAGTCTGATAACTAAATAGAAAGAAATTTAACATTAACAAACTAAAGTAAATGAAAAAAATTAATTAAAAATAAAATAAAAATCCGGGTTAAGTTGTGAAATCAAGTTAACCTGTTAAACCCGAGATCAATGTTATAAAAGTATGATAACTAAATTAAAAAAAATATTAACATTAACAAACTAAATTAAACAAAAAAAATTTATTAAAAGAAAAAAACTAAGAAAGAAGAAAAAAAAAAAGCTAAAGGCATCAAAAATGAAAAAATAAAAAAAAAGGCAAAAAAACAAAAAGCAAAAAAAAAAAAAACTAACTGGGTTAAAAGAAAAAAATCTATAGGAAAAAAAAATTAATAAAGAAAAAGAAAAAAAATTTAAATTAATTGGGTAACCCGTCAAACCTGAGATCCGTGTCATGAAAGTTTAATAACTAAATATAAATAATTTTAATATCAACAAACTAAATTATATATAAAAAAAAATTAATTAAAAAGGGAAAAACAAAGAAGAAAACTAATGAAGAAAAAAAATCTGAATTAACTGGGCTAACCTGTCAGACATGAGATTCATGTCATGAAAGTCTTATAACTAAATAGAAAAAAAATTTAACATAAACAAACCAAATTAAAAGAAAAAAATTAATTCAAAAGTTAAAAAAACAAAAACAAACAAAAGGCAATACAATTTTCACCGTGGATTAAACCATGCAGTCTAGAGTCAAAGATATAAAAACATTTAAAAAAAAAGAAAAAAAACTAAAGGCATCAATCGATAATTAAATAGAAAAAAATTAATATTAATGAACTAAATTAAACAAAAAAATATTAATTAAAAAAAAGAAAAAACTAATGAAGAAAAAAAATATAAATTAACTAGTTTAACTCGTCAAACTTGAGATCCGTGTCTTGAAAGTCTGATAACTAAATAAAAAAAATTTAACATAAACAAACCAAATTAAAAGAAAAAAATTAATTCAAAAGCTAAAAAAACAAAAACAAACAAAAGGCAATACCATTTTCACCGTGGATTAAACCATGCAGTCTAGAGTCAAAGATATAAAAACATTTAAAAAAAAAGAAAAAAAAACTAAAGGCATCAATCGATAATTAAATAGAAAAAAATTAATATTAATGAACTAAATTAAACAAAAAAATATTAATTAAAAAAAAGAAAAAACTAATGAAGAAAAAAAATATAAATTAACTAGTTTAACTCGTCAAACTTGAGATCCGTGTCTTGAAAGTCTGATAACTAAATAAAAAAAATTTAATATCAACAAAAAAAATTAAAACAATTAATTGAAAAGAAAAAAAAGAAGGCATCAAACCTTTTCACCGTGAAACATTTTCACCGTGGACTGCATACAATAGTAAAATATGAAACTAGAAGAAAAAAACTAATCAAAAAAATAATCTGAATCATCTGAGTTAACCTGCCAAATTATATCTTTTTTCTTTTTCTTTTTCCCTTTCTTTTTAATTAATATTTTTTTGTTTAATTTAATTCATTAATATTAATTTTTTTCTATTTAGTTATAGACTGATGCCTTTAGTTTTTTTTTATGTTTTTATATTTAGTTTTTTTTTCTATTTAATATTTAGTTTTTTATATATATATTTAGTTCATTCAGATCTAAGAGCCTTGGATGTGTGTCTGGCTGCAAGATCGAGTCATAAAAATGTGATAATTAAATGGATTGATTAAAAAGAAAAAAAACCAACATGAAGAAAAAGAAAAAAAATCTGAATTAACTGGGTTGACCCATCAAACCTAAGATTCATGTCATGAAAGTATGATAACTAAATAGAAAAAAAAAGTTGACGGTTTAACCCAGAATTAACTGGGTTAACCCGTGAAACCAGGTTAACCAGTCAGATTTGGAATATGTGTCATGAAAGTCTGATAATTAAATAAAAAGAAATTTAGCATTAACAAACTAAACTAAATGAAAAATATTAATTAAAAAGAAAAAAAACTTCAGGTTACCTTGTCAAACTAGGTTAACCCGTTAAACCCGAGATCTGTGTCATAAAAGTTTGATAACTAAAAAAAAAAATAACATTAACAAAAGAAAAAAACAAAAAAAATGGACTTGTTAACCCGTAAAACCAGGTTAACATGTCAAACCTGGGATATGTGTCATGAAAGTCTGATAACTAAATAGAAAGAAATTTAACATTAACAAATTAAAGTAAATGAAAAACAAAAAACTTCGGGTTAACTCGTCAAACCAGATTAACCCGTT
>Ga0325414_1006521_pt1 | contig 12379 bp, 6 predicted proteins | sample PopdelMetagenome_8_FD_206183 | JGI IMG/M metagenome (GOLD analysis project Ga0325414, IMG submission 206183) | Populus deltoides microbial communities from Bellville, Georgia, United States - Leaf-PdKOR-R3 | ecosystem: Host-associated > Plants > Phyllosphere > Phylloplane/Leaf | place: USA... | reverse complement strand
ATTATAAAATATTAGTTTTATCTCATTTAAATTAAGAAGTATAATTATTAACTAAAAAATATTTTTTTATATTACATTTATAATAAGAAAAGTAAATTTATGATTCTAAGTAAATATAAGAATATAAGAGAATATAATTTTAGTGTTTTATATTATATGAAAGAAAAATTTTGTATTTTCCATCATTTTAGTTTTTCTTCTTGTTCAAAAAACTGGCAAAGAAAAACCTCAAAAAAATGTTTTTTAAACTTAATAAAAATCTGAAAAACCAAAAAACCTTTTTGAATAAAAAAACAATTGAACCGAAAATTATAGTTTTTCTTTTTATAAACAACCCCTAATCTTTCCCATATTAGATATATTATAATTAAAATTAAAAAAAAAAACTAAAATAGATGGCATTTTTACTGCGTACACACTACATAGTTGTTTTCCCTTTTTGTCCTCCTCTCTCTCTTCGAGATGGCCACCCGAACCCTATTCTGTGCTCTCTCTTTCCTCTCCAAACCAATGAAACAACTTCTCTCCCCTACTGATCTTCACCAGAACATAGGCCCAAGGGTTTTGTTTTTGTCTTCATGTTTTTACGATGTTGCCATTAGTAACTACTCTTTCTTTGGTTGGTGTCAGGTTTAGCGTTAATTAAGGAGTGTTGATCGGGGAGAAAAAGGGTTCTTACCCTTGTTAGAGATCAAGGTCAGTATGGTATTTTTCTTTTTTACTTTTTTTTTTTTTCATTATGATGATGTTGGACTAACCTATTTTTCCGAGTTTTGGAACTAGATAGGTGCCTTGATTCTTCTTCTTTCTGCTCGGGTCATTAAAATGTGTTTGTTTTTCAGTAGATTAGCGGTGAATTAAACTCAATAATATATTTGATTTTTAAAATAATTGAGTTTTATGTTGTAAGATTTATTAAAAAATTAAATTTAAAATGCAAGTATTGGTGGTTCATTTTGCGGGCTTGTTAAAGGGTTTTTGATTGGTTGTTAGCTAATTTTGTGGGGGTTTTTTTTTTTGGCTCTGATATTGAATTGTTTTGGTTTCTGTGAATCTCATGTCATTCTTTCACTAATGTTTAATCTGTTTCTTTTTTAAAGTATTGTTGTTTGATGTGTTGTTTTGTTAGCCAGAGTTATATTTTTTTTTACGAGTACTGTTTGTTTAGAAATGCGGTGCAAACTACATTCCATAAAAATTTAATTTTATTTTTATTAAAAATTAATTTTTTAATCTTTTGGATCGTTTTAATACGCTGATCTTAAAAATAATTTTTTAAAAATAAAAAAAATATTTTTATGTATTTTAGCACGAAAAGTATTTTGAAAACAACTGCAACCACACTTTTAAATAGATGTTTTTTATGTTGTTTTTCTAGACAACTTGATAAAACTGAGAACCTTGGATGAATAACTCTGTATGATTAGAGGAAAAAAATTGCAAGTGCAACAACTAAGACTATGTTTGGGAACGCGGCTGCGGCTGCGTTCTCAAAAATTTTGAATTTTGTTTTTACTAAAATTGAATATGGTTTGTATGTTTTGGATCGTTTTGATGTGCTGATGTTAAAAATGATTTTTAAAAAATGAAAAAAATCATTGACATGTATTTTAGCACAAAAAATTATTTGAAAAACACCCGTAACCACACTGTCAAACCCGCTCTAAATAAATAAAGAATCATGGATGAGCCTGAAAGTCATTAGCTTTTTGCACGTACTAAGTTGATGTGTTGAATTTCGCCTTTGCGTGTTGCCTAGGGAACTTAATGTTGGGTTTGGTTTATTTCCCTCGCTTGGGGTGGTTTTCTTTGCTTTTCTAGTTTATTTTATTCTTTAAAAAATATTTTCACTTTCTGTCCATTCGAAGGGTTGGAGTTGGTTTTTTGTCCCTTTTTTTTTTTTGTCCATATGCTGGCTTAATGTCTTTTCTCCTCCCTTGTACATTTTGAATCTTACAACAAAATCTTTGTCTTTGTTGTAGGAGGCTTATTTAGTTTTACAGACTGTTTGAAAATATAGTTCAACCCGTGTTTTTAAATAATTTATTTTTTTGCTAAAAATTAATTTTTTATGTTTTTAAATCGTTTTAATGTACTGATCTCAAAAATAATTTTTAAAAAATAAAAAAAATATTATTTTGATACATTTTTAAGCGAAAAACACTTTAAACCGCAACCGCTTCCGCTACTGCTACCACAATCTCAAACAAGCACACATCACACCATTATGAATACAAGACTAGAGGAAGTAAAAAGGATGAAAATAAAAATAAATAAAGTTTTTACCAAATAATTAAAGAAAATTAAGAATACTAAAATAGACATTGGTTCTGCATTTTCGAGCATTGAGTTAGTTATATTTAAAGAAATATAGGCATCATCTTCTTTACTGCAATCTTTAAAATAAAAAGTTACACTTGTTGTATATTTTTCTAAATTAATCCTATGCATGCTATTAACTATATATTTCTATTCTCTAAGCTTGTATTATATGTATTTTGTAAAAGGGGTGTTGAAAACTTGTCGAAAGAAATTTGATGTTAATCCTTAAAAATAAGAGATTTCATCGATTTGGGATTTTTCAGAAAAACTTTGATGGTAATCCCTGAAAAAAAGGAGATTTCATTCAAATATAAATTTTTGCAAAATAACTGACGTTAATCCTAAAAATAAAAGATTTCATTGAAATATGAGTTTTAACAAAAAAATTTAACTTTGATCCCTAAAAATAAGAGATTTTGTTGAATTAGAACTTCTAATGAAAATTTTGACATTAATCTCTAAAAATAGGATTTTTCATAGAAATTAGAATTTTTATGAAAAGATTGATATCAATCCCTAAAAAGAGGAGATTTTACTAATTAAAAAAAGTCCGTTGATTTATTAAAGAAAAAAATATTAGATTTTGACAACAAATGAGACTATTCTAAAACACCATATTAGACTAATCTTAGGTTTTAAAAAAAAATGGTTTTGGAATATCAGCTTATAATAAAAAAAAATTTAATATGGGTCAAATCTCAATATATTTTTTAAACAAGTTATAAAAATTCAATATGAAAACATTTAATATGATAAATATTTTTTTATTCTTTTTTTCTTTAGATATAAGGACACGAGGATGAAGATAGGATACCTACAACAAGTATATCAAGCATAAGTATAAAAACTCAAGATAATTTAATTCTAAAAATAAAAGATCTCAAGTCTCGTACTATTTATACATGCATCATCCAAGCAAGCAACAAAAAAAAAAAACACTTTCAAATTTTTCTCATTATTCATAATCAAGGAAGCATGTAACATTTGAATTGACAAAACTATCTTTACCATGCACCATCATAAAAAAAAAAAAAAAAACAAAGCACACTTCATAACCTTTAACTTTTATTATTCCAAATCTAGGTTACAAGTAAACCTAAAAACATAAAGTTTTGATTTTTCTTTCGTACACTTGTTTTCAAATAAAAATCACATATGTAACCCCTATTTTATATTTTAAAATAAGAAGCATGCAAAACCTAAATTAAAACACTTAAGCCCTAAAAACTCAAACTTTAAGTTTCCATCCTTGCATTTTTGTAAAGGAAACTAAACATACATTTAGCCTTATTTTTTTTTTATGATAAAAGACACTATCTAAATTAAACCCAACTAAGAAACTAAAAACATCATTTTTATTTCCATGCATTTTGTTTTTCAAGAAACCAAAACACATTGTTAAATCTATATTTTTCATAATTTTTGTAGTCAAGCATATTTAATATTGTAACTAAAGCCTAAAAACACTATCTTTAACTTGTGTTCATGTATTTTTTTTTTTATTATTAAAACATTGTTTATGACATTTTGCATAGAAACCTTGAAGAAAAAAAAAGTTGTGATTTACCTCAATGGTGGTTCGAGTAAAGTGGGGAGGTGCTCTGGTGGTTGGTCGATAGTGGTGAGGATGTTTTGGTGATTTTTTCTTTCTAGAATTCTTTTTTTTTTGGCTTGCGCTTCTTTTTTCTTTTATTTTATTCCTCTCTTGCTACTTTATCCCCTCTATACCTTGTGGTTCGAAGTGAATTAGTTTCTAACCCTAAAAAAATAAGCTTTCCCTCTGTACTATATTTGGATTTTAATAATTTTAGTATGGTTTTTCTCTCTTTTTATTTCCTTTTTCTCTTTCTTTTCTTTCTCTCCTCACTCATTTCTACTCTTTAAACAAGATGTTTAAAGTTCCCACTACCTTTATACTTCTTCCTCCCACTTTCTCACTATGCGGTTTTATTCATCGACAATAAAAAAGGTCTTATAACCTTTCTAGGTGAAACAAATCCGTTTGTTGATTTTCTTGGGTCAATCTTGGCCATCAATCTTTTTTATTGGATGTGTTTGGCATGTGTTTTCTGCCATCACATGGAGGCAATGAAGTAGATCTTTAACTAAAAATGAAGTACATGTATAAGGGAAGAGGATGGTTAATCTCTTGGCATTTAATGTCCACGTGAGAGAAAGAAATGGTCATGTAAAGTCTAGCTAAAAACTTGTAAAAAAATAGAGAAATTATAGGCTGAAGTCATGTTAGGAAAGAAGAAATCATGCACCCTTTTTTAAACATTGTCATATTAGGTGTCGTTAATATATTTTTCCATGGGGTTGTGCATTGTTTCATTTATTCCTAACTCTTTTTTTATTCTTTGCTTTGGTTTTCAAATCAGTCCTCTTAATTCTAATTTCCTCTTTTTTGATGAATTTTGACTAATTTTCCAATATTTCTTTCAATTAAGCCCTTGTTGACATTTATAGCAGTCCTCTAATATTGGTATATTTTATACTTCAGTCCTTGGATTTTCAATTTGTGCATTTTTTATCATGTTGACTCTAAATCTCAATTTTTCTTCAATTACACCGCTGATTGAATTAATAGGGTTTTCAAATTCCAGCACTTATTTCATTTTGATCCTTCAACCCTTTAATTACATTCTCACTTGATTACAACCCGTATTGTATTTTATTTTTGGAACTTTTTTTAAAAAGATTTTTGTTAAGTGTTTTTTTTTTCCTAAAAACAACATTTTTATTGGAATTTGTTTTTTTGGAAACTTTAAAGGTAAAAAATGGGTTATAAGAGTGCACATTACTATTTCTTTTAACTTTATGTTGCAATGCTTACATGTTGCATTGATTTCTTTGCCTTCTTAACATTCGTTTCGAAGTTTTTTAGAGTTGATTTTTTATGTGGTTAGCTATTGTTGACAAACTAATTGCTAAAAGAACTAGAAGATTGTCCATAACAGAATGCAAGAACTCATCTAGTAAAGACTATTAGGTATTGTTTAGTATACTGGACAAAGATGGACGGAACAATATAATTTTTTTGTGAAGTTGTTTGGTGCACCTTTGGATAGTACAAAAATTAATTTTTATCCTGTCCAAAGCTGTTCTAATAGAGAAATTTTTGTTCCATTAAAAAGAGTAAAACAAGCTTGTTCAATTCTCTATAAAATGATTAATTCATGTTGATCCAGATCAACGTAAAGATAAAAATAATTATTATTATAATTTTAAAACCCAACTAGGGGGTCAATTTGGGGCCAAGCCTGGGTCATGTATCGGGTTGACCATTGATCCTGATCATCATAAGAATAAAAGTGGTTATTATCATATTTTTAAAACTCAACTTAGAGGTTGACCAAGGGTAACGCTTGGGTCATAGTTCAAGTTGACCATTGATGTAAGTCAATGTAAGGATAAAAAAAATTATTATCATAGATTTAAAATCCAACTTAAGGGTCAACCCGGTTATAGGTCAGGTTTACCATTGACCTAGGTCAATGTAAAAATAAAAATAATTAATATTATAGTTTTAAAACTCGATTAGGTATTAACTAATCTTCCTTATATAATTAATTAATATCTTATTTATGTGATTGTTAATTATTATGTTAATAGATAAAGAACATATAATAGATAAATTAAGATTGTTATATCTATAAATAATTTAAAAAACCTACTAAATTACTTTTAGAATTTAATAGAACCAAATTAATATGATTTTGCATTTTTTGTTTGGAAAAAAAAGTAAAAAAAATTACTTGTGTCGCACTCGACATCATAGTGACCTTAAAAGTTTCTAGAGAAAAAGAATATATATTTGACATCTTGTTCTCAGAGAGAAAAAAAATCTGGTTTAAGGAGTCGCCACCTAGTATTATGGTCACTAGGAACCCTAACTGGTCAACATATATTTTATGGTACGAACCTGGTTACATGAAAAAAAAGATATTATCACTCCTTAAGCATCTTACCTGAGGTAGGCTACATTATTGGTTTTGTCTTAAATTGTTAAGGGTTTGTTTTATTTTGTTTTTTATGGTCTTCCTATAATATTTCTAACTCTAGTGCCAATGAATATTCAACTACGAATACTTTTAACTCTAGCGTTGATAAATATTACGTAACAAAAGAGTATGGTATTGCTGACTTTAGCGTTAGTGAATATTAGAAATTCAAAATAATTCTCAATCTTATTGTCAATATTCTTAACTCTAACGTTAGTGAATATCGAGGGTATTTCTAATTCTTACGTTAGTGAATACAAATATTATGGACTTTGGCGCCATTGAATAAACCAGTAAAATATGAATTGAAAGCAAAACACATATTTTTATTTTTTTAGAGAAACAAATACAGATATGTATTGTATACTAGATTCGCATTTCATAGTATAAGTTTAAAACTCAGTACTAAGTCGTAAAAAAAATGTGAGGGACCCACAAATAAATCCAAAAGGGTCCCTGAATTTTTTCAAAATTTTATGATATCTTAAAATGCTTGTTTAGCTAGATATCAAAATAAAAAAAAGAAAAAGAAAGAAAAAGAAAAAGGATATAAGGGTGTGTTTGGAAAAATACACCCTTAGCTCAAAGAAAATGGGTTGGTTGGGCTCGAGGCCCAGGCCCAACCCAAGCTCAACAATTCCTCTTCTTATTGTTGTTTTTTTGGGCTGGATCTAGCCCAGTCTTACGGGTTAGGCTTGATCCATCCTACCAGCCTAGTCATTGGTCCAATCTAGTAACCAAACTGGCCATAGAAGCAGGCATGCATGAATTTATTCATGCATGCTTGCAACGGTAACAAGGTAATTAAAATTGCAAAGATGAGGGGGAAGAGAAGCTTACATAATGTCGGACGTTTGTTGCTTAAATTCTGAAGGAAGGCTAAAGTTTGCTCTTTTGATTTTGGTTTCCCCTCTGATATGCTCTTTGGTTCTCTTGTTCTTGTCTTTTTTATGCTCTATCTTTTTTGGCTCTCTGGTTTTCCTTTGTGTTCTCCTCTGTTTTTTTTTTCGTCTCTCTTGGGTGTAGCTTTTCTCTAGTTTTTATAGGACGAGAGAATTCCCTGGTGATTCGTCTTATCTCTCCTAGGATAACGATCTTGGGGATGAGGATAAGCACGGCTCGTTCGTTTGTGTTTGAAGAAAACAGAGCACCAACAGTTCTGCCATTGCATGACTATTAGAGACGACCCATCCTTGCATTGGAGAAGCACCGTGTAGGCAAGAGAAAATGAGGCCACTAGCAGGTTTGGTAGAAGATAAATGTGATCCACGTTTTGGATCAGATTTGTTGCAATTTTGATTGAATCGGTCTTCTCTAGGATGAGGAAGAAGAGGATGAACAATTGGTTTAGAAAAGACGTTGTTTTTTTCCAACTGAAATGACTATCTTTAATTTATCCCCTGAAGTTCTGATATTTAGCAATCGGGCCCTTATTCTTGGAAATCTTCTTCTTCTTTTTTAATTTCACCCCTGGATTAATGCAATTGGACCCCTATATTTATGCGTCATTTACAAAAATAGTTCTTGGTTTCAAATTTAACCAATTCAGTCCTTAATTGACTCCTCAAACTTTTAATTCTTTCAAAATTACCCTTGGAAAAATTAATTAACCCCCTGTAGCTTCAACGACTATTCATTTCAGTCCTTGAAATTTAATTTCTTGTAATTTTGACCCAAATCAACCCTGAACTTTGATATTTCTTCAATTAAGCCCTTAATTGCAATAATTAAACTAATTCAAAATTTAATTAAGTTCCTAAACTTATCAATTCTTCTAATTTTTGGCCAAATTGACTTCCAACTTTATAATTTCATCCTTATTAGTAATTGAACTTTCAATTTGTGTTGTCTTGACCCAAATCTCAAATTATTTTTCATTTATTTTTTTATTAAATTCAAAATTGGGTTATAATAACTTGAATAATAAAGTTAAAAATGATTGTTCATTAATCATTTTATAATTACCTAAATAGATTTTAATTGGTTTAATATAACCTATCAAGTAAAACAAAACAAAAAGCTCGATGAATGATGACAGAATCTTTTCATAAGGAAAAAAAATCAAACTATTTTCATCACACTATAAAATAAAAAAAAATAATCACTTTTTAATAATTTTTTTTTTAAAAAACTACTTTATAATAAACGAACAAGGCATTGCTTACCTAATAATAATAAAAATTCTTTCCCGCATACGTAGACATGTACATGTTTAGATGTAGACATGTAGTTAATCCCCGAGCACTCGTGTTCGATGCTTGGTTCCTATATAAGAAATGGTCCAGATGGTCTCTTTTGGGCTTGTGTTGAGGTTCTTTCACTTTGAAAAAACTGGTCAAAGAGCAATTAATTAACAAGCTGGTTTGTTGGATTGAGAACTATGTATAACCGCAACATAAATACAGCTAACAAATTAAAGTTTGTTTAAGAATAGTTTGGAAATACGGTGCGACTTGTATTTTAAAAAAATTAAATTTTTTTATTTAAAATTAATATTTTTTTAATGTTTTTGGATTATTTTGATGCGCTGGTATAAAAAATAATTTTTAAAATAAAAAAAATATTATTTTAATATATTTTTAAATAAAAAAACTTTAAAAAAATTATAATCACACTTTCAATTATACCGATAATTTCTTGCAGCTAGATTGCCAATCGTGTCAACCAAAAGCAAGAAAATTAATGATAGTTGAAACGAAATATTACTATACAAAATAATATTTTTAACAAGGGTCATTCATGATTCCATGAATTTTTTTTGATTGCTGAAATTTTTTATCCAATAAGTAAAATATTTTACTCAATTTATTCATTTTATCTAGATTTCAATGTTTAAAAAATTATCAAGTATAAAACTAAAAGGTGTGGGATTGAAAGAAGAGGAACCAAAATAAAAATGATATCAAATATGGATAGCGTACCATAAGTTTCATAAAAAAAATTTTGATCCTCAAACTTAAAAAATAACGCTGATTATACAATTTCGGTACCTTAATATTTCTCAAATTCAATTTTGGTACAAAAATTCATTTTTATTTTTTCTTAGTCCCTGGTTGAGAAAGGAAAGAGAGAGAGAAAGGTCGCCGAATTCCAATAGTAGAGAGAGAAACATGTAGTTGACACCAATATAGACCACCAAAACAAATGATATTTGTGTCAAATAGTTTCATTTGACGAGGAAAGTTCATATTAGGTGTTTTTTTTACCTTTAAAGTTCATGAAAAAACATATATGAGCTCAGGCTGATTTTTAGTTTTTGGTTGATTTTGGTTTTTAGGATGGATTTTTAAGATCATAAATAGATTTATCACGATATCTGAGGTGTTTTGAGTTAAAATTGGGTTGAAAAATTAGCTTTGGGGTAAAAAAAAAATTAAACCTTGATTTTTCGGCCACCATAATCTGGGCAAATCAGATGACGTGTTGCTTGATTATTTTTCAAAAACATTTTGAGCGGAACAAAAAAAAAAGCCCGATCACACATGCCTCAACAAAATGGGCCAAATGGGATGGCCTGGCTTGCGAAGCCCAACAACGCCTGACCTTTGTTTTTTTTTCTCTATTTTTTTATATAGTTTTTTCTCTAAATTCTTTTAATTTATATTTACATTAGTACACATTTTCTCTTTCATTTTGTTTAGAGAACCTCTTTTAAATATCAATTATTTTTTTTGGTTATACATTTAAATTTAAAGAGTTTTTTTTTTTTTTATCTTTTGTATGAATGAACTTTATTTGTCATGTTTTTCAAGATTAAATATCTTCAATTATACTTGTTTTTTGATTTTTCAAGTTTTATTTTTACGTATTGCTAATAATGTTTTATTTATTTATTAACATACATAGTTCTTGATTTATTTGATTACATGTATGCATAAAGTTTTTTATATAAACTTAAATTTTTTAAACTATAGAAATGCATCGAAAAAAATCTGCATATATACTTTTTTTATAGAAAATAAAAATATTTGACCTGTGACATAGTGCAAGTCACATAATTAATAAAATATACTAAAACACATAGACAAAATATTGTACCCATCAACAATAACCTAATTTATTTTTATTTTTATTTTCATCCTTCGACATGTTTTTTTTTTTCAAGTACAACCTTCTATGTATAAATTAATATCTAATTTATTAAAAATTATTAAGGAAAGAAAAAATTCAAAAACGAAAGACCAAAACAAAGAGAAATTATATGGCCAATCTCAAATTTGCTAAAAAATATTATGATTAGTGCATCTATTTTTCTTTTTCTTACTTTGCCGTCCCTTTAGTTTTTGCAATTCTAATTTTAGTTTAAAAGCTTATTTTCTTAACATTTTAATCCTTAAACATGAGAGATAAAAAAATAAAGTTGCTTGAAAATAACAAAGGAGAGAGAAAGTTGAAAAATGACAACTTTTCAACTATGAAATTCGCTATTTTTGGTTTCATTCAACAAGTGCAGTTTGATGATGATGGTTTATTTTTTTTGTATAAACATGCCTAAAAAAGATGATTAGGTTTCATTCAAATTTTTCTAATTTAGTTGATTTGTTTTTTAAGTGATTTTAAAGTGTTTTGGGATTGATAAGTTATTAATAAAGGTTTTTATATTGTTTTATTAGGTTTTTGGTCTGGAACCCTCTGAATTGAATTTAATTAAGAGGTTTTAATGAAATCACAACTTTGAACTATTTTTAAGTGTCCAGAATAGAATTCCAAATGGATTCAATCTCTAAAAATGGTACAAAAATAAATCAAAGGCCAACCCCTCTGATCTACTACATTAAGAGAAGAAATTAATGTTAAAACTAGCTTTCTCAAAATACTCATCTCTTTTTTAAATAAGATAAAAGTGAAGAGGGTAATATATATATATATATATATATATATATATAAATTAAATTCTATCTCTTTCAAATATATAAATTTAACTTATTTATCAATTAAATTTAAATAAAATACTATAATTCAATTTAATTCTAGGAGAGGATTAGTTATATATAGTCTTTCATCTCTTTTAAGTTTTGTTAATAATGATGATGGAACATTTAAAGGGAGAGGTGACCTTGATACAAGAAAAATGGAGAAAAATGTCAATGCTAGTATAATGGATTCATAATAGATTTGTATTCACCCGTGATTCGAAGCAGGTTAGATTTTTTTTGGCAAAAAAAAAAACAAATACACAAGCTTTTCCAATATTTTTTTTTAATAAAACAAATAGAGAATCATCTATGCCAATAATACAAAAAAAATATTAATTTGTCTATTCAATTGTTGCAATATCGCGGTCGCACAAATTAATTACCCTATATTCAAACACAACACACAAGATAGTATAGAGCAAGCAAGGAGTCGATCCCACGAGGAAGTTCAAGTCAAATTTTTATGCTAGATGATATGCAATTTGAGGGGGGGTTTGGATGTTATTTAGGCTAAAGCAAAAGAAAACAGAAAACTATCAAACGAAATTTAATAAAATCAGAAAATTATCAAGAGAACAAACCTTGGTCACAAGCACACATCTACCTACAGAAATCAGAACTGATCATGGAAACGAAACATCAATTTATATTCTGAATATTTATCTCTTTTTAACATTGGTTAGTTAACGGATCCGCCGTATAACTAACCCTAACAATCAAACAACCACAGTGTTCGCACTAGTAATTTAATTTAATGGCAACCTTAAAAACTAGATAAGTTGATTAATCAAGAAAACATAACTGTCCGCAGTCTATGTTTGATTTGATTGAATGTTCTCCCTAAGATTAATAACGTAGATCCGCTACAATTATTAAACTCAGTTACTTCACAAGTTCATATACCACAACTCTGGTTTTGATATCAAACTTAGCAATAGATTGTCTACAATAATAACTTAGAGTCCGCTCTAGCAATTAAAATAAACAATCATAGAAAAAATAAGCATAGGTGAACAAACATATTCATCATATAAACTGAAAAGAAAAGGTAAAATAAATCTCACAGTTCTTGAAATCCGAAGGTTTCCGTGTCCTTGCAACCAAGAAAAAGTGTTTAGCCTTGCATGTTTGTTGAAC
>Ga0325414_1006520_pt1 | contig 12380 bp, 5 predicted proteins | sample PopdelMetagenome_8_FD_206183 | JGI IMG/M metagenome (GOLD analysis project Ga0325414, IMG submission 206183) | Populus deltoides microbial communities from Bellville, Georgia, United States - Leaf-PdKOR-R3 | ecosystem: Host-associated > Plants > Phyllosphere > Phylloplane/Leaf | place: USA... | reverse complement strand
TTGGACACAATTATGCATATAATATCTTTAATAAGGAAATGAACCAGATCCAGTAATGTTAGGGAAGTCTAACCGTTCCAAAAGTCGAAGAAACCCAAGAATTTCATCTGCAAAGAAGTGAGACGAGAAATTAAGACATCATTAACACTCATTAATTAGACAACATTAATTTTTGTTAAATCTTTTGCTGTGATTGGTCATAGTTTATATTCTCTTCAATGACCATGCAGCACACACGTTAATTATTCATGTTAGGTTTATGCTAGCGATAGACGTAAATACTTACATTCCAGTGATCTTTGACTATCGATTCAACGAAGGCTCCGTTCTCGTATGCCAATTTAGCGGCCATCCAAGACAAGGATGCATTATACTTCTTGTCACCAGGACTGGATTTCTTGTCTAGTTCCACTCTCAAGTCAAGATTTCCTATAACGGATGTGAACTTTTCCGATGATCGATCTGGTGGCTTTACAACTTTTCCTGCATTGACATGACATTAATGGTATCTGTATGCATTATCAACAGTACATGTAAACGTTCAGGGCATATATATATATATATATATATATATATATAGAGAGAGAGAGAGAGAGAGAGAGAGAGAGAGAGAGAGAGAGACGTGAGTGATCGCTAATATTAGTGTCAAAAATATTTTTCAAGTAAAATAATTATTTTAGTGCATCATGTTGTTGCCTTCTAGCTATATAGTTTGACAAATATTATGAATCTATGATCAATCCATCTTTTGTAAGAAAAAAAAGGGCAGACATGCAGTCTCATATAACGATTGGAAAGAAGCAAACATGCAATGTTGCATACCCTTCAAAATATTTAACAAGAGCTTGAAAAAGCCGCCGTTGCATAGGAGAAGGTTTAACCACATCTCCAACGCATTTCCTATCATAGCCATAGGTTTTCTGAAGAAAAGTAGGATTTTTTGCGCAAGAACTGATATGACGACTATCCATCGGCTATTAAAATTTCTCAGCCCTTGCTCTTCGTGGCACTCAATGAATCCTCTACCTTTTATGTTAGAGGAAACTAAGAAAAGAATCAGATCGAGGAAACTAGCTTCTGTTGGATCGAGCAGCAGCTTGTTTTGATAGAAATGTTCACCATAGCTATTAGTGGCCATGATGATGATTTTTTGTGCCCTCCTCTGTTGCAATCTCGACAAGCTGAGCGCATCTATTTATAGCGTTTTGTAGTATGGTAAGGGGAAATGATGTGATCAGTTGATTTATCATGCAATAACATATTATTAGTGATTGGTGCATGAAGGTGGTAAAATTAAGTGACATGTGGTGAAGTTGGAAGCTTGTAAATAAATAAAGAAGAAAAATATGTTTATTTCATATTGGTAAGAGACATTCCCTTCTAAGATAGAAAGATTTTGAATTAATTTTTTTAATTTTTATAATTGATTTTAATATTTATGATTCTTGAGATAAAACTAAATAAAAATTATTTAATTTAATTTAAAATATAATTATTTTATTAATAATCATATAGTTTTATTAATAGTTATAATATTAAAAGATATAATATATTATTATAATATTTTAAAATCTAATAAAACTAGTATCTACACAGAAAACACACATAGACTTGGGAATAACTTTGATTAAACAAAAAAAAATTAATTATGGAAAAATCATGCAAAAAAATATTATTATATTTAGTCATATATTAAAAAATAGAAACTATTTTTATCTTGATATAAAAATAATTTTATCTTTACAATCTTAGTTACAGTTTGTTTATTTTAAATTTAATGATACAACTAAATAAGTAATTAATTTATCATCTATCAGCATGACCCACGTGGGTCGAACTATGGCATAAGTAATCAATTAAAAGTTCTGATGAGGTCAGAGCTGTCGTTCACCTTTTGCTGAGTTGTTCACCGTCGTAGATAGGTGGGAATAGTCTCGGCATGATACACGTTTTAGAATTGAAATTGATTTTTTTATTATAAATTAATGTTTTAAGTATTTTTAAAAGTAATAGTGTTGTGATTTGTAAAAGTAATAGTAAAAATTAAGAGCCTGTGCATGTTTGTGTTGTTTTTATTTTTATCTTTACTTAAAGTTTTTTTATATATATTTTTAAAGTTTTATTTTTTTGATATTTTCAAATTGGTTTAATGTGCTAATGTTAAAAAAAATTTTAAAAAAATAAAAATTATTTTAATTTATTTTTGAGTAAAAAACATTTTAAAAACATTTATTATCTCATTATCAAATATTTTCCAAAAAAATAAATTGATAATTAAATATTTTCCACGAACCTTACCTCAAATACACGAAGTCAATTAATTTCTCCATTACATTACAGAGAAAACACATGTCTATTGAACTTGTCACAATACTCGTTTTTTATCGACCTTGTACTAAACAAGAACCATCTTCAATCTAGGAGTGTTTGGCTATTGGCTATGTGGTTCAATTTGTTTTTCACTGTATTTTAAATTTTTTTTTGTTAAAATTGAATGTAGTTTGTATTTTTGGATCGTTTTGATGTGCTGATATCAAAAATGATTTTTAAAAAATAAAAAAACATCATTGACATGTATTTCGGCACGAAAAGCTATTTGAAAAGCAACCACTACTACACTGTCAAACATCCTCTTAAACGTGCACTTGGATCCACACTAAATAAATAAAAAAATAACATTGACTAGTACATAAAAACTAATTAAATTATTTAATTAGTTTTAGACACAACTCAACATTCATCAGTTCAATAAGTCGTGTGATGTCTTTTTACTGAACTGTGATGGTTGTTTTTTGTTGACTAATTACAATATATTCACACTTTATTTTGTAGTTTGAATGGGAGCTAGCGATCTATTATCAACAAATTAAATACAATTCATAGCACACCTCGTTTTCCATTAATTTATAATGGTATTAAAGTTCAATTGTGCAAGTGATGTGTAAATAAAAAGTCTCGTCTCGAATGATCGATCTTTTTCAAAAGATTCCAGTGAATTTTTTTATAATAATTTATGATAAAACTAATTGTTATTTGAAAGATCAATATTGGTCAGTATTCAAGGTCCGGTTTAAACCTAAAAAACCAACTGAAACAGGAATAATAATTTCTTAAAAAAATAATCCTGACCGAACCAAAAACCAGTCCTCCTGTGTTTGTGTCGTCTGTGTCTACACAGTCATGCACCAAACAAGCAAGCAAGCAAACACCATGGGAGGGTTTCGGGACGGTGAACAAACAACAAAGATCAATATTTTTCTTCTTTTTCTTTACACATGAGAGGACAGTTTTTTTTTTTCTTGCATAATTTGTCCCAATGTCAAGATGAGCTGGATTTGATTTGATTTAAAATCATACAACTTGGTTGTCGGTGGCTCGTTGCCACTTCATTTAGAACTTGTGTTGTCAATGTACGTGACCTTGGGAGTGTTTGTTTAAAATTTGAGTTTTTTTATTTAAAATTAATTTTTTTAATGCTTTTAAATTGTTTTCGTATATTGGTATTAAAAATAAATTTTAAAAAATAAAAAATATATATTATTTTAATATATTTTTAATGTAAAATAATTTAAAAACAACTGTTAAGCTTTTAGTGTATATTTAGTAATGTAATGTATAATATTTTTATAAAAATATATTAAAATATGTTATTTTATATATTAATTTATTTTATTTTTTTCAATTCCACCTCTGGATTTTTTTTTATTGATCAGCTAGGATGTTTTTAAACAGACCAAATTAATAGATTACATCGATATAACTATCACATGATTTAATTTTAAGATCGACTAAGTAAGAAATGGAATAAAAAGATTTCAAGATTCATCTGTTAGGCTGAATTTAATAAAAATATTTAATTATATTTAATTTTTTTAATTAGCTGTAGTATAACCAGTACAAGTAAAATAGTAATTACTATAAAAGAATTGAGGCATATAGACTTGAATGAAAATAAATAAAGATACTTAATTGAAAGAAATATGGAAACATATTGAGTATCATCTCATCTCATAAACGTAGGGCATTTTCCAACCCCACATAGAAAGTTGACTTAATTAGAATCAATAAAAAAACGTGAATTAACATGCGACCCGATGAAAATCAGATTAAAAAAGTCATTATTTTTTTTTAAAGAAAAAATTAGATTATTTTAGCTGTAGTCCTTTCTGGATTTGTAATTGAATTTAATGACTATGACAGAAGTTGGTGAGCACGTGGAGCCGTGTTTTCTCAAGATGTAGTTTTTATTAATATCATCATTATTTGCCAAGCATGTCCACCGGCGATGGGCGATGGGCGATGGGACAGAGAGGGTATTTACGAGCTAATAAAAAGAAATTCAAAGAACCCACCAACCACCTTCGTAAATGCTCAACCACCCCATTGTCGAAGCGTTTCCGCCCGCCGTGTATGCAGGATTAGATCCGATGCCATTCTCCTTCACAATGGCCTCACATGACGAACATTACTATGGATGAACACTATTTTGAAAAACCCAGTTCACTCAGAATTATTTGAACCAATTCAAGTAATAAATTATTAAAAATTTCAAAGAATGAAAATTTGGGTAATTCCAAACTTATCACAAGCGATGTTAAGAAATTATTTGTATTTGTTTTAAACTAATGACAAGTCAAAGATGTGATTAAGCGTTGATTTTAGAATTTAGTTTGATGCTCAATTTTTTTTTTAGTTTCAGAACTTATTTTGGGTGCTGTTCTACATCTTTTGGCCATTCCTTTAGGCTGGAAAGAGTGCTGATACTAATGGGTGTGAAGTCTTCTCTAGAATTGCTGGAAATCGAGTCTATTGTCTTCGAACCCTGCACTCATGGGTTGGTGTTCTTAAAGAAATAAGTGAAGAATTGATCTTGTAGGTGGCTTCTATACCCTTGCTATTATCATGAACAAGAGCTTGTTGGCTTAAATGGCATGGATCGCAAATGCTCAGAGGCAACTCCGACTTTCTTTGTGCATAGGGTGTTTGACGGTTTGCTCGAAAGAGTTAGGAAGTTTGTGATTCATGTCCTCGATTATTTATTCATGTATGCTTGACACAGCTTTTACTTTTTTTTCTGGAAGATTTTCAGAAGTGATTTTTTTTTTTTATTAGAAAAACGATTAAGGCAGTGTTTGTAATTATAATAATGATTGTTTTTTTAAAAAAATATTATTTAGAAATATATTAAAATAATATTTTTTATTATTTATTTTTAATACTAGTATATCAAAATAATTCAAAAACAAATAAAATATATTCTAAATTAATAGTTTTTAATTATTTCTAATAATTTTAATATGCTGATCTCATATATATATATATATATATATATGTAAAATTTATTTTCATAATTTTCAAATAAAAAACTATTTTAAAAAATAATCTGAAAATATTCTCAGACACCCACTAGTTCTATTTGTTCGTTGGTTACTTGTTCCGCAAGCCCTTTCATTTATCTGCTACAGCCGCTGTAGCATGTGTCCCTTAAACGCTTTTGTTTTTTATTCTTAATTAATGATTTGGTTTCGAAACAAGATTGAAGAAGTCCTCCTTGGTATTATTATTATTATTATTATTATTATTATTATTTTTGTTCATTTACGCCTTTTTTTTTTAATTGAGTTTTTTTTTCTGAAGCTTTTGGTTTATGATAAAATATTTTCCTTCAAATTAGCACTATTTATAATTAACCCTATTCTTGTTGTTCGTTTCACGTTAATAAATGAAGGGAAATCTTTTCTCATTGATAATAATGATGATCATTATGATATTTATTATGAAAGTAATAATAATAATTGTCAATAGTTATAAAGATGATAGTTTTTTTTTTTTTTTAATAACAGGTTGCATTGATTACTATTGTCAAGTTGACAGTTGATTGGATTGGTAGGTAGGTAGGTAGGTGGTAATTAGTGTCGCAGACAATGTTATTGATGATGTGGGGTTATTGTCCTGGTAAAGGTTTTGTTCAAGAGATTATTATAGCACGTTGATAAAATGAGGATTTTTATTTTTTGAAAATTAGTATATTTTTTTTTAAAAAAATTATAAAATAATATAATTTAAAAATATAGGTAAAATAACATAATTTTAAATATAACAATTGGAAAATCCGACATTCAACTTTGTTGCTATTTAAAAACGTTATATTTTAAAGAAATTATAAAATAAAATGCATAAATTACGATGAGACGAAAAAAAATGAAAGAAAAAAAAAACCTTATAGATACACTGAAACTTTGATTAAAACACTATTAATTTTATAATTTTTTTAATAGAAAAAATATAACAACACCAACAAAAATCAATAATGATGATTTAAGCAAAGTACACTTATTGTCAAAAGTAAATAAGCCACCTGTTATTTTTAAATAACAAATGTAACACTTTCAGGTTATCATCTGCAATCTTTTTTAATATTATTGGACTTGTTACATCCAAATCTTTTTAATTATATGCTTTCAAATTTCTTTCTTTTTCTCCTCTCTCTCCTTTTTTATTATCTTCATGATTTGTGCAGTTCATTTCACAATTTATTTGAAATATTACATCTATAAACAATGACAAAATTAAATGTTGCTTGCATATACAAATAGTGTTATTTTACTAATTATTTTTTAAATTATATTATTTTATTATTTTTTAAAAAAACCATGCATATGCTTAAAATAATTGTCATTGTGATAATAATTAGGATAGATAAATAGTGGTAACATTGACAATAAAAATAATTAAAATGGTTGAATTGCAATGTTAAAAGATATTATTAAATAATAATATAAATTATATCTTGAAATTTCATTTAATAATTTAAATTATTGGATTGAGATGATTTTTTGATAGATATTATGAATTGTCAATATAAAAAAATAGTTTCCTCTCCTTCGTGACTATAAAATATATTCCTTTATATTAACACCATTCATAAACCAATCGGAATTTTGTTAACTTTATTTCAAGTGTTTGTTTTATATTGATAAATGAAACAAAATATTTTTTTGTAAAACAAATGGACTTTGATTTTTCACTTTGTTTTTTCATTGAAAGACCATAGTATTCCCTACACCTAAATTATTGTGGATTATAATAGTAATTTATAGTGTTTTTTTCTTCTTTTTTTTTGCATTTTTTTTCCAACGTTTCTTTTTTTTAATTTTTTTTCAAAATTTCTTTCCTTTTTTTTTCATTTAATTTTTTTTTAAAAAATTATCTTTATTGATTTTACTTTTTAAACATTGAGCTGGTTAGAAATTTTGTTTTGTAATTTTTTTCTTTAAAATACTGTGAATTGCTACGGTATTTTTTTATATAGTTTTTCTATTTTATTTTTTTATTTTTTCAAAATTATATTTGTCAATTTTTTTTTAAAATTGAGCTGATTGACAATTTAGTTTTGTAATTTTTTTGCTTTAAAACATTGTTGATTGCTACAGTATTTTTTTGCATGGTTTTTTTTTATGATTTTCTCTGAAATTATTTTTTTATTTTATTTTTTAATATTGAGCTGGTTAAAAATTACAGTTACAATATATGAGGAAAACACCGTAACTTTCCTCGCAAATTATTGTGGATTGCTACAATGTTTTTTCTCATATGGTTTTTTTTTTCTGTTTTGTTATGTTTTTCCCTAAAATTATCTTTGTCAATTTTATTTTTTAAATATTAAGCTGGTTAAGATTTGCAATTATAAGTAAACATAAGTTTTTCCTCACAAAACACTATGAATTGATGCAGTTTTTCCTCACATGGTTTTTTTACAGTTTCTTTTGTGTTTTCTTTTTTTGTAATATTTTTTTTCAAAATTATCTTCGTCGATTTTTTTTTATATAATATTGAGTTGGTTAGAATTTAACTTTGTAATAAAACTTAATCATGTGGGAAAAGCACTGTAACTTTTCTCACAAAACATTGTTAAAAATTACAATTACAAGTCATTACAAATAAGGTTAAATCATGTGGGGAAGCACTGTAGCTTTCATCACAAAACACTATGAATTGTTACAGTGTTTCCAACATGATTTTTTTTCTTTTTTTTGTGTTTTTTTAATATTTTTTTTTCTAAAATCGTCCCTATCGATTTTATTTTTTTTAATATTGAGCTAATTAATAATTTAGTTTTATAATTTTTTTCTTTAAAACACTGTGAATTATTGCAGTGTTTTCCCATATTATTTTTTCCAAGATTATCTTTGTCTATTTTTTTAATATTAAGTTGGTTAAGAATTATAATTATAATAAAGCTAAATCATATGGGGAAAGCGTTGTAGTTTTTCTCACAAAACACTATGTATGCTACAATAATTCTCTAAATGGTTTTTTATTTTATTTTATTGGGGAAAACACTGTAGTTTCCTCACAAAACATTGTCAATTGCTACAATATTTTTCCTTATGGGTTTTTTTCCTTCTAAAATTATATTTGTTGGTTTTTTTTAATATTAAGTTGGTAGAGAATTTAGTTTTGTAATTTTTTTTGCTTTCTATTAACAAAAAAGCTAAATCATGTGGCGAAAACACTGTATCTTTCCTCTCAAAACACTGTGGATTGCTACAAATCATTTTGTTCAATCTCTAAGTTTTGATCACCAACACAACTTTTTTTTCTGTCATGAAATATTGGCTCCATCATACCTTTAGTTTCTATTACTTATCTAGCGCTGCTTCACACTATTAAATATATTTATTTTATAAGCCCGCGGCAGAGCGCGGGCATGCATCTTGTAACACTATCTAAATGGTGTGGAGGAATCATTGTTCCCCACACACAAAGCATCCTCCTTTTGTTTTTTTTTTGTTTTTGCTAACTTTTCCTTCTTTTTTTTTTGTATTTTTTTCAACTTTCCTATTTTTCCTTTTTTTTCATTTATTTTTTTATTTTTTTTCAAAATTATTTTTGTTGATTTTACTTTTTTAATATTGACCTAGTTAAAATTTTTGCTTTGTAATTTTTTTATTTAAAATACTATAGATTGCTGCGATGTTTTTCCACATAGTTTTTCTATTTTATTTCTTTATTTTTCAAAATTATATTTGTTGATTTTTTTTTAATATTGAACTGATTGAGAATTTAGTTTTGTAATTTTTTTCTTTAAAACATTGTTGATTGCTACAATGTTTCTTCACATTGTTTTTTTTTTTTTATGATTTTCTCCGAAATTATCTTTTTTATTTTATTTTTTAATATGGAGCTGGTTAAAAATTACAGTTACAATATGTGAGGAAAACACTGTAACTTTCCTCGAAAATTATTGTTGATTGCTACAGTGTTTTTTCCCACATGGTTTTTTTCTGTTTTTATTATGTTTTTTCCTAAAATTATCTTTGTCAATTTTATTTTTAAAATATTAAGCTGATTAAGAATTGCAATTATAAGTAAACACAAGTTTCTCCTCACAAAACACTATGGATTGATACAGTTTTTCCTCACATGGTTTTTTTCCAGTTTCTTTTGTGTTTTCTTTTTTTGTAATATTTTTTTCCAAAATTATCTTCGTCGATTCTAATTTTTTAAATATTGAGTTGGTTAGGATTTAACTTTGTAATAAAGCTTAATAATGTGGGGAAAGCATTGTAACTTTGCTCATAAAACATTGTGGATTGCTACAGTGTCTCTCGCATGGTTTTTTTTTGTTATAATTTTTTTTAAATTATCCTTTTCAATTTTATTTTTTTAATATTGAGTTGTTTGTGAATTACAATTACAAGTAATTACAAATAAAGCTAAATCATGTGGGGAAGCACTGTAGCTTTCATCACAAAACACTGTGAATTGCTACAGTGTTTCCAGCATAATTTTTTTTTTCTTTTTTTGGTGTTTGTTTTGTTTTTTTTTCTAAAGTTGTCTATATCGATTTTTTTTAAAATATTGAGCTGATTAAGATTTAGCTTTGCAATTTTTTTTTTAAAACACTGTGAATTGTTGCAGTGTTTTTCCATGTGATTTTTTTTATGATTTTTTCCAAACTTATCTTGTCGATTTTTTTTTAATATTGAGTTGGTTCAGAATTATAATTACAATAAAGTTAAATCATATAAGGAAAGCGTTGTTGTTTTTCTCACAAAATATTGTGGATTGCTGCAATATTTATCTGAATGGTTTTTTATTTTATTTTATTGGGAAAAACGCTATAGTTTTCCTCACAGAACATTGTCAATTGCTACAACGTTTTTTCTCATGTGTTTTTCTCATTCCAAAATTATCTTTGTTGATTTTTTTTTAATATTAAGTTGGTAGAGAATTTAGTTTTGTATTTTTTTTCTTTTTATTAACTGAAAAGCTAAATCATGTGGCGAAAGCACTGTATCTTTCCTCACAAAACATTGTAGATTGCTACAAATCATTTTGTTCAGTCGCTAAGTTTTTAATCACCAACACAATTTTTTTTCCCGTTATGAAATATTTGCTCCATCATACCTTTAATTTCTATTATTTATCTAGCTCTGATTTATAATTATAACACTATTAGGTATATTTATTTTATAAATCTGCGGTAGCGCACGGCAATATCAACTGGTATCTAGTTAGTTATTTATAGAAGCTGAGTATATAGGAACTCAATTCTATGGCCTGGAGTACGGAAGCTTTTAATTTTTTACCTTTTCACCAAGGCCAAAAATAGCTTCTATCGAGAAAATAATAATTAAAAAAAATGAAAAATTAGCTTGCTCACTTTCACAAGCTACTAGTCATAAAATTGATGCATTTAGGTCAATTAATGATATAGGATTTATAACCGTTGGCTTTAATGCTTCCAAGAGGGATGACATGAATTGCCATTTTTTATTATAAAAAAGTAGGTTGGTTGATAAAAATAATTTATAAACTAGCACAACTAAATAATTATGCCCTGGTGGTCATTTAGGGACCAGAATTTCCAGAATATTTGAAAATAAACCTTGTATCCATGGTTATTGAACAATAATATTGAAGAAATTACATATCTCGGACGTAAGGATAAACACACCTGGTAACGTAGTCCATCCATTGCTACTAAGAGTTTGTTTGTTTCTCGAAATGGTATGTCACAAGAGTGTTAAGACATCGTAGATTGTTCTTGTTGGACAAAATGAAAGAAGTAGGAGAACAGGAAACAAGATGATAATTTATTCTGCAGAACTGAGTTGCTTTATTTAAGCAAGACAGTTACATAAAAATAGAGACTAACAGCTACATTCATTATTTTAGCCATAAAATTCTAAACAGACTCTTAAGAAATAAGAAAGCAACATTGAAGAATAAGTAAACTGCAGAAGAACCGGTAATCAAGGCTGACTTGGTCAGTTGCTGGTGTTGTAATTTTAACGGTTCTTACTCTTGGTGAAGTTCTTGCTGAGAATCCTTGAGTTGAAGGGATCCCAACCGGGTAGAATTATCATAATCTTGAAGAATATGTTCAGGTATTCCTGGAACTATCAATCCTGCGATCCTTAGCAGTCTCATAAACCAACTCTCTCTGTAGTCCTGGCCATGGAGGCAAGGGATTATAAAACTTCTGATAAGCTCCCACAGAGCATTGAGGTACTTGGGGAGTATCAACAACAAAGAGAAGTAGTTCTTGTTCGGCTCTTCTTGCATAACCTGTGTCCCGAATCACAATTATCATTCATGACTGTGTTAGTGACTTGTCAACAATATTACTGAATACTGAGTTCTGCTGATACATAATCGAGTCAAGAAAAGAATCATCTGGTTGGAATTTACAAGTAAAGCAAGAGGGCGAGAGAGCACTGACCTTTCCTTTGTAGAAGCTATTGAAGTAGATGCAGGGACCGAAATGCTTGAATAAAAGAAGATTGTCATCATAGGGCAACCTAGGCACTATGTCATTACTGTAGACATGCCTCATGTACCTTACTTCATACCTTTTCAACTTATCTACCATAAATTCCCCAAATTGTCCATCCCCTACTCTGGGCTGCCCAAACGTGTAAACCCCTTCCAATCTCTCAAGCAACCAAGCCTCCTGGTGTAATGCTAACACTCCCATGAACAGTATAGCCAATGCCCCACCCAAGCTATGCCCTGTTAATATAAATTTTGCCTTCTCATTCTTGAGCAATATGTCCCTGAGCATTTGTCTGATTTCGTAGTATGCATAAGAAAGGCCACTGCCTTGTTCAATTTCTTTGGGCCAGCCATTCTCTTGCAGGCCTAGGGCTTTCATGAAGCCACGGTGGATCTTACCAATGCCTTGAAGGTCATACCACGAGAGGTCCACATCTGTGGTCCAGTCATCTGCATCAAATGGGTTGGTCCCTCTGAAAGCCACCACAATTAAGGTTGGGTCAACCTTCTTATCTTGGAACATTAATGCTTGCGTTGAGGCCCTTTCCTGGTACCCTGTGCGGCATTCAAATCAAATGTTCAAACAAATATGCCTT
>Ga0325414_1006519_pt1 | contig 12380 bp, 3 predicted proteins | sample PopdelMetagenome_8_FD_206183 | JGI IMG/M metagenome (GOLD analysis project Ga0325414, IMG submission 206183) | Populus deltoides microbial communities from Bellville, Georgia, United States - Leaf-PdKOR-R3 | ecosystem: Host-associated > Plants > Phyllosphere > Phylloplane/Leaf | place: USA... | reverse complement strand
AAATCTAGATTAACCATTTAACAAGCAAAGTATTAAAAGTGAACAAGATAACAAATATAAAGCATGTTAGTATCCAACATTAAGGTCCATGTTAAGTTTATATTATACTTATTCTTACACCATTAATATACCCTTTTCACCTTGACATAATTAACCTAGCTAGACATAATGAAAGAGAGCAACAAAAATAAACAAGGAAAGGAAATGAAAAGCATAAGCAAGAGATTAATATAAGAAAAACTTAAGCATTACAAAATATAAAGAGAGTGCAAGAGCATGATCTTGAGATGAACACCAAGATGCCTAAATACTTGGCAAATGCCTCTTTTTATAGGCCAAAATTCAGAACTATTGATTTGTTGAGTAATTGATGAGTAGGGGGCCACATCTTGATTTGGTGACAATCCTTATCTTCTTGTCTGCCAAAAACGTCATTGATAATGTCATAATTTGAACAGATTTAAATCATGAAAGTTCTAGGAAATTATCTCGGCTTTCCGGGGTAAAAATTTGAGATCATTTGGACTTTTAAAACTCGAGATATGGGCTGAACACTGAATAGTTTCTGGGCTGCAAGACAGATTCGGACTTTTCCGTTATTGCTACAATTTGGACTTGAAAACAGCCTTTTTAAATCTTGGACTCTCATGAAAGTTTTAGGCCTATGTCTTAGCTTTACATCCACATAAGGGAGACCTAAATCCAAAATCTACAGCTCCAGATATGACCCAAGGACCGAACAGTGTTCCAATTTGGACTGAACCAGCATCTCTTTTCTAAGTTTGGACCTCTCTTTGTCCTTTCAATTTCCGTACTTAAACTCATCAATCAATCCTTTTATTTATGTGATATCAGACTTGTTATTTTGCATTTAAGATGAATATTTACCATAAATTAAAGGTACCTTATGGTATCAAACTTGTTATTATAAAACATACTTTAGTTAAAGAGTTATTGATATTTCAAGTGTAAAATGATGATATAAAACCTTGATAAAAATACACTTTTAAGTACTAATCATCACACTCCTATCAAACCTATTTTAGCTTTCCGAGATCAGATCTCAATCTTGATTATGGGTCGCGTGACCAAGTGCTCATGAGGTTCACATTAGATACAGTTCAGCTTTGTGATACAACCCAATCAAGGTCAGATTTGGATTTTGGCGCAAAATATGCAACAGTCTAGGTTCACGGTAACAGTCATAATTATCAATCCGATCGTTGGATCGGGCTAATACTTTACGTAGACTTGCCAGACATGTTGCCCTACCTTGGGTCATATTTTCAGGTCAATCAGAGTTCGGAAAGGCATCGCAATACTGGTCAACAGAGGTTATATGAATTTTGTTATTTACTTTCTTTTGACTTGTGGACTTCCTATTTAGTTAGGATTCTTTTCCTACAAGGATGTGGAAGTTGGTTTTGGGAATTTTCTAGTTCCACAAGGTTCTTTAATGAGCTGCAATATAATCTCCAAGTGTGGGCAATGATTCATTAATGTTTCAGATCCTTTTCTTATAAGGATTTCTTATTCATCCTAGCTACACAAGGAAATGAGGGTTAGTGGTATTTAATGACAAATTAGATATTTTTATTGTTTTCTTTCATGTCCAAGCTTAATTAAAACTTTGTTTTGAGTTAGGATCCAAGGCTTATTTGAATCAAGTTATGGGCTTTTCAGTTTAAGATTTTTAGAGTCAATTTTGTATATGGGTCAGTTCAGCCCACAAGGATAGATCGATTAGGGTTACTTTGAAGAACTATGTAAACATATGTAACCTAAATTTCGGCAGCTTTTGATGATTATTACTTCTGAATTTTTCATTTTTAACATGTGAGAGTGATTCTTGCATTCTTCAGTTCTTGAAAGAACTGAATCTGACTTATCGAAGATTAACCGGCTTCGTGGGGTCATTCTACTCATTCCAATAGTGTTGGTACCTTGGGGCAGGTTTCCATTGTGTCACACTCCTATCAGGCCTATTTTGGCTTTCCGGGATTAGATCTCAATCTTGATTGTGGGTTGTGTGACAACGTGTTCACAAGGTTCGCATTAGTTGGGGATTTTGGTGTAAAATGCATAGTAGTCATAATTCTCAATCCCATCGTTGGATCGGGCTAATATTTTACGAGGACTCTCCAGACATATTGTCCTACCTTGGGTTGAACTTTCAAGTCAATCAGAGTTCAGGAAGGAATAACAATACTTGTCAACAGAGGGTGTACGAATTTTGTTATTTACATTTTTTGACTTGTGGACTTTTGATTTGGTTAGGATTCTTTTTTTACAAGGATGTGAAAACTGATTTTGGGAATTTCCTAGTTCCACAAGGATCTTTAATGAGCTGCAATATAATCTCCAAGTGTGGTAAGAATTCATTAATGTTTCATAATCTTTTTCTTATAAGGATTCCTTATTCATCCTAGCTACACAAGGAAATAAGGGCTAGTGGTATTTAATGACAAATTAGTTATTTTTATTAGTTTCTTTCATGTTTGGGCTTAATTAAAACTTTGTTTTGAGCTAGGATCCAAGGCTTGTTTGGATCAAGTTATGGGCTTTTCAGTTTAAAATTTTTTAGGTCAGTTTTGTATGTGGGTCAGTTCAGCCCTTAAGGGTTGATCGATTAGGGTTACTTTGAAGAACTATTTAAACACATGTTACCTGAATTTCGACAGCCTTTGATGATTATTACTTCTGAATTGTTTCAGTTTTAACTTGTGAGAGTGATTCTTGCATTCTTCAGAATCAGTGTTGGTGGCTTGAGGTAGGTTTTCATTGTATCACACTCCTATCAGATCTATTTCAGCTTTCCGGGATCAGATCTTAATCTTGATTGTGGGTTGCGTGATCACGTGATCACGAGGTTCGCATCTATAAACAGATTCACCGTGAAAAAGGAGAGAGAGGGATTCAAACCCTCTAGAGTTCGGAAAGAACTATATCAGTTTTCAAGAACGGAGCTATCAATCACTCAGCCATCTCTCTAAAAGATAATTTCTATTTTACTATATTATTTTTATCTTATCAAATAGGACATAAAACACGACCGTAGGAATTGATAATGTCATTGTACTATAGATAGCTATTGGGTGTGAGTCGATGAGTCTATCTATATGTATATTCTAGATCCTATATATATATATATTCCAAACTTGCCTCCTTGAAGAAGTAGGTTTTGGCCAATGATAAAAATTTAAGGGAGAAGTCCAACCAAAGTGTAATTGTGATATAAAGTGTTTCAAGTGTCAAGGATACTCTATGCATTAGAGTGTGCAAATCATCAGTTATGATTCTAAAGAATGATGGAGAGATTGTGTCCACTTGTGAGTAGTCTGATTGTGATGACATGCCACCACTTGAGGATGCTGGTGATTTAGAGTATGCTGTTGGTGATAAAGTTTTGGTGATTAGAAGGTCACTTAGTGTTCAGACTAAGGAGGATGGTGTGGAGCAATAAAGGGAGAACATTTTCCAGACTACATGCCTAATCAACGATAAGGCATGTAGTATGATCATTGATATTGGTAGTTGTACTAATGTTGCCAGTGTCAGTTTGGTTAGAAAGTTGGGATTGAATACCGTAAAGCATAAGAGGCCTTATAAACTTCAATGGTTAAATGAATGTGGTGTTGTTAGGGTGATTAGACATGTGATGTTTCTTTTTCAGTAGGCAAATAAGGATGAAGGGTTATGTGATGTTGTGCCTATGCATGCTACTTATTTGATAGAGGCCTTGGCAATTTGATAGAAAAGCCAAGCATGATGGGTTTAAGAACAGGTATTCATTGGAGAAGGATGAAAGGATTTATACACTTGCCCCTCTCTCACCAAAGCAAGTGTATGAAGATTAAATTCAATTGAATAAGGGCTATGAGGAAGAGCAACATGTTTCGGGCAAAGTGGAGGAACAAAAAGATTCGACCAAACTAGAAAAATAAGCTAAACAACATGGTGAGGACGTTAGGAAGAGAGAAAACAAAGTGAGCCATGATTTGAAAACAAAAGGGAACAAAGTTTCAGCCCTTAGGATATTAGGGGAGGCTCATGGTCGAGAACAAAAAAAATCAAAAGAAGACCGAGAGTGGAGAGAAGAAAGAAAGGGTGAGTAAAGAAGTGTAGAAAAAATAGGGAAACAACTAAATTTTTTTGCTAAATCTAATGATCTTAAACATCCTTATCTTTCTGATTTGCTTATGATTTTACTTTTGTATAAAGAGGCATTCTTTAACTCAGATGATTTAGAGATTCTTGTGTTTCTAGTGTTGTTAAAGTTCTTTTACAGGAATTTAAGGATGTCTTTCCGGATTACATTCCTAGTGGTTTGCCACCAATTAGAGGTATTGGGCATAAAATTAACTTTGTTCCAGGTGCATAACATGTAGATAAGCTAAGTCTAGGGTAATGCCTCATGGATTATACACACCTTTGCCTGTTCTTAAGGAACCTTGAGTTGATATTTCTATAGATTTCATTTTGGGTCTACTTAGTCTAGGAAAGGCAGAGATTCTATATATTTCATTACTTGCCATAAAACCGATGATACGACAAATATAGTTGACCTATTCTTTAGAGAGGTCATTTGGCTACATGGTCTTCCTAGAAGCATTGTATCCGATCGAGACGTTAAGTTTTTGAGTTACTTTTGGAAGGTTTTGAGGGGCTTGAACTAAACTTTTATATTCTTTTACTTGTTTTCCACAAATAGATGGCCAAACTGAAGTTGTTAACCGGACTTTGATTCAATTCTTAAGGGCTATCATTCAAAAGAATCTTAAAAATTAGGAAGATTATTTGTCATTCATTGAATTTGCATATAATCGTAGTATGCATTCTACTACTGATTATTCACCATTTGAGATTGTTTAAGGTTTTAACCCTTTTTTTTGTAAGTTGATGTATGTATTAAAAGAAGAAGATACAAAGATTATAAGGGGCATACCCCAGATTTACAATGAGAACAGAAACATAAAACAACAGATGGCTACAGGCTAATCATCGATCAGAAAACTAAGACCTCACTAGATTTGATAGGGAAACCAATACAACCAGCTAACTATCAAATTAAGAATCTATGTTATTAACCCTCCAAGCTCTTTGGATCCTTTTGTTTTTATTTGTTGGTAGGACGTTCCTCATCAAATCAAGCTTATTCACCATTTGAGATTATTTAAGGTTTTAACCCTTTGACGCCATTAGATTTGATTTCTTTGCCTGTTGATGAAGGGTTAGTCTTTAAAATTGGCAGCAAAGGTGGTAAAGGATCTTCATGCAAAGATTGGCAGCAAATAGAAAAGAAGAATGAATAATATGCAAACAAAGCCAATAGAGGATGAAAATTGATGAGATTTGAACCAGGTGATTGGGTTTGGGTGCATATGAGGAAGGAAATGTTTCCTGAACAAAGAAGATCAAAATTGATGCCTCGAGGAGATGGTCCTTATCAGATCATAGAAATGACTACTAATAATGCCTATAAAGTGGATCTACCGGGTGAGTATGGTGTTAGTGGTACATTCAATGTTTTTGATCTTTTTTTATTTGATACAGGTGATGATTCAAGGTTGAAACCTTTTGAGGAGAGAGGGGATGATGCGATCCAACCATCAAAGGATCTATTGGAGGTTTCGGTTGGTCCTAATACTAGGCTAAGAAGTTCAAAGCAGCTTTCAATAAACTTTTTCAAGATACATGGGCTAAGGTGGACTTCAAGAGGATTTGTAATAATAAATAGCAAGCCTTGATTAACATGATTCATGTTCAAGAGGAGCTTGTTGGTGGAACCAAGAAGATTGGGAGAAGAAGATTAGATTCAGACAGTTTGACCTTTTATTACTCTTTTTGTCATAACTGGAGTTACAGATTTAATTTTGATGTGATTCTAGTTGAGCTGCAAACTAGACTTCCATAGCTTTCCAACGGTATATGACATGCCTTCTAATTCATTAAGCTGAGAGAGAACTATTCGTTTTAAGTTGGGCTTTGCTGCTGTCAGACAGAATGCGAAAACAACGAAATTATTTAATTTGTTGGGCTATCAAACTTTATTTATTTTGAGAGGAGAATTTTGTTTGGGTTTTAGACTTGTTTATTTTAATTAGTTTGGGCTAGTTTTAGCTTGAGTTGATTATTATTTAAATTGGGTTTATGTGAGACCTATTAGAGAAACTAGGGTTTTGGTTTGGAGTTTAAATACTCGTTAGGAATAATTTCAGAGTAGACTTTTGATGACAATTTCAGCATTGTAGCTGACTTTTTAGTTGCTCAATTTGAATGGTCAATTCTTTTGTTGTGAATTTATACTTTCTTTGCTCGTCTCCAGGTGTAGGCGTTGTGATCGAGTTGGTTTATAGTTTTGTTGCCTTGGAGCAAGTCTTCCATTGTGATAACCTTTTAAATTCAAATCTTAACAAACTTAGATTAGATTTATCTTGGGGTCGCAAATTCCATTAAATTCAGCTAGGGTACGCATCATAACCTTTTCCATCGAAAGAAATGATATTCTCGCAGATACAACACATAAAAGAATTAACCAAATTTGCCTGATGTAGAGCAATCAAGAAAGTCTTATAAGTGAAGATATAACCTACAGAAAAGTGGGCTAATGATACGATCCGGGCAATGAAAAAACAATCAGATTCAGATTTTAACATTAAATGCACAAATGTTAGTCATAATTCTTAATCCGACAGTTGCATCATGCTGAAATTTTATGTGTAGTCTTCTGACATGTTTTCCTACCTTGGGTTAAAAGTTCAAGTCAATCAGAGTTCAAAAAGGTATTGCAATACTGGTCAACAGAGGCTGTATGATTTTTGTTATTTACTTCCTTTTGACTTATAGACTGCCTATTTGGCTAGGATTCTTTTCTTACAAGGATGTGTCGGCTTGTTAAATATTTAATGGGAATCTCCTAATTCTACAAGGATCTTTAATGGGCTGTAATATAGTTTCCAAGTGTGGCAAGGATTCATAAATATTTCAGAATCCTTTTCTTATAAAAGAAACTAATAAAAAATAACTAATTTGTCATTAAATACCACTAACCCTTCTTTCCTTTTGTAGCTAGGATGAATAAGGAATCCTTATAAGAAAAGAATTCTGAAACGTTAATGAATCCTTGCCACACTTGGAGATTATATTGCAGCTCATTAAAGATCCTTGTGGAACTAGGAAATTCCCAAAACCGGCTGCCACATCCTTGTAGAAAAAGAATCCTAACCAAATAGGAAGTCCACAAGTCAAAAGGAAGTAAATAACAAAATTCATACAACCTTTGTTAACCAATATTGCAGTGTCTTTCCCAACTCCGATTGACTTGAACTTTTAACTCAAGGTAGGACAACATGTCTGGAGAGGCCACGTAAAATTTTAGCTCGATACAACAGTTGTATTGAGAATTATGATTGTTGTCGTAAACCTGGATTGGTGTGCATTTTACGCCAAAATCAAAATCTGACCTTACTTGGGTCGTATCCCAAGGCTGAACTGTATCACAAAATCTAATACTAAAGAGCGTGGAGGTTCGAGTTCTCTTCAAGGCATAATATCTCATTGAATGAATAATTCAATGAGATCTCGGATCGAATCAATATTGATATACCAATTCAATATGAGATCTCTTATTGAATTGGATTAAGTTCTGCCATGGATCACAAAATCTTGGTGATCTTCTCTATCTAATGAATAATGAATGGGGAGTCTGCTTTGAAATCGTCCACCCTGGAACCACCCCCAAGTCTATGTCTTCAACATGAATTACACAAAGGTAGATTGATACAATAGAAACCTCTAGAAAATGCCCGCCCGTAACCCTGCAAATAAAGTACAGTACATAGTCCATTTTAGGGATTCATCACTTACCCATTCAGTAACTTTAGTACCGGATGTTATGTTCCTAAAATAAATGGGTACGTACTATTGGGTCAAGTGAATTCAATAATGGCATCTATTGGCATTCTAGCCTTCATTCTCTTTCTCCTTTCGGAGCCTATCCAAAAGACAATCTAGTAATTCTTAATCGTGAAAATATTTGAATAGAACAAGCTGCCTCATGGATATCTTTGCTTCGAAACAAAAGAATTAGAATTAGTCCCGGTCATCTGGAATGTGTATATTATATTTATTTTATTTAGTTATTCAGTTAAACTAACGATTCGTTATTGGAGTAGATAACAACAACCATCATTTCATTCGACATATGTATTTTTTATTTTTCTAAAGGATTTGCATCTTTCATTGGAAATTTTTTGATGTAGTGAGGAATCGCTCTGGTTGCTCACTGTTTAAGAATTCTTGTTTAAGCAGTTCATACCATCCATACATAGTGTTTTGATCTAAGATTTCAATTCTTCCATGATTCAATAGTAACATATTGTTTCGTGTCCAAAATATGAAAGAAGGAGGTGTTTCCACGACTCTACCACCCAGTCTTTCAGGCTACATATCTTTCAGGCTAAGGAATGGGAAACCTTTCTCCTATTATATGAATCTAATTTTCATTTCATCTAAGAAAAGCCATCTTTTTCTGAACAATGCCTTTATCATTTGATCCAATAGCCTTCCATAAGATAGGAACAGATTTGATAAATACTAATAACTCGGATAGAGTATTAAAACAGAAAAATCCATTAGATAATGAACTCTTGGTTCTAAGCCATCTCTGGCAATGAATCCATAATTCAAAGTATTTTTCTTACGTATTCTTTTTTTTTGGTAAGTTGACGTATGTATTAAAAGAAGAAGATACAAGCATTATAAGGGGCAAACCCCAGATTTACAATGATAACAGAAACATAAAACAACAGATGGCTACAGGCTAGCCACCGACCCTAAAACTGAAACCTCACTAGATTCGTGAGGGAAACTAATACAACCAGCTAACTAACAAATTAAGAATCTATGGTATTCACCCTCTGTTGATAAACCAGAGTTTATATATATAGATGTAGGAGGATCTGTTTGGGAAGTAAGAAGCCCCTTTAACATCTCTTCATCTACAAAGAATTCTCGATGTGAAAACACAGAGACAAGGGGCTGGTCTTTGAATAGGAAAAAGAGTGGATTTGCAGGGTCCCACCAAATGAATTGGCTTATTCAAAAAATGCCTTCTTTGGAAGATCTATCTTGTATATGGTATTGCATGGTTCCACTATGTAAGAACTCTGAATCATTCTCTTGAAGCTCATCCTCTTCATCATAAATGATCCGTTTACCCCGAAATGACATAGCCTAATAGGGAAATTCCAATGAATTAGGCCTTTCGATACAATCAAATAGAAAGCCCCAAGGGCTCATATTCTAAGAGCTCGAACTATGTGATTGAATAATCTTCCTCTATTTGTTGCTGGTCGAGGATTCCTTCTACTTCCCCTTCTTCAAACTCCGATTCATATTTTTCATAGATAAATCTCTGATCAAGGGTAGAACAAGATCCATTTGGCATCATATCTAAGGGATGGGGTTGTAGAGGGGATGTTTCTTGGTCGAAAGGTGGTGGTTTCAGCCTTTGGGTGGTCGGAAACGTCACTTTCAGTCATATGAAAGTGCACCCTTGATCAGCCAAAAAATTGAAGAAAAAGAAGAAGATGACGTCATTTTGACTAATTCCTATAGATTAAGATTTTCTTTTGATTTGGGATCTACCAAAGTTCAATTCGATTCCTTATCTTCTAATTTCGTTCTATTTTATCTTTAATTTCCCTCTTTCTTTCTAATTTCATGCAATTATGTTCCTATCAACTTCATTTGTCACTACCAATTTTGAGCGTCTTTACAAGTTGGTTCTTGATTTCTAATTTGTTCGATTATGCCCGTAAATAACCACTAAACTTTTAATTTTTTTGATTTAACCCTTGATTTCTCCTGATTCTAGTGCCTCAGGTCACACATGTCTTGCAAATTGATTCTTGGTTCACAGAAAGTTCAATTAAGCCCCTATTTGATCACCAAACTTTGAATTTTATGCAATTAAGCCCCTGATTTGGCTAATTTAAACTTTCCAAGCTTCCAATTAAGTCTTTTAAACTTCAATTCTTTCAATTGACCTCATAATTGACTTCAAAAAGTTGATTTTCCTTGTGATTAAACCCTCAATTAAATAACTAAACTTTTGAAAATTCTAATTGAGTCTGTAAACACCAAAAACAAATATTTTTACTAATGGGCTCTGTCAATTAAAATCTTGGATTGCTATTTTAGCCTATCAACTTCACTTGGCATTCTGGTTTTTCATCATTGGGCTCAAACATTTCTTTTTAGGCTTGTGTTCAGGTGTATTTTCTTGCACTTATCTTATTTATTTATTTGTTGTTGTTATTGTTGTAAATTAGATAGTAATAATAATATTACATGTATTTTACATCATATGCTTAAAGGATTAATTTGTTTATTTTGTTGTATGCTCGCACTAAGTTACAGAAGAGCCCAAATTTTTTAAAATTAAAAAACTATATATGGGTTTCAAAAAAATTTTGACTTTGTTATTAGCCCTAAAAATTCAGTTGTTTTGAAATTTTTTCTTGAAAATATTTTTTCTATTAACTTATCTTTAGTTTATCTTAGTCAACACAATATTTTTAACTAAAATCATTATTTCGGTTAGTGTGTGCATATATATATGATTGTTAAAGCAAGTTAACAAAAAAAAAAATCAAAATAGGATGCCTATATTTTATGTAATCGAAGACTAAAAAATAATAAATATGATAAAATTTTATTCACATTGGATACATCAATTCCAATTGAATTTTCATGAGTAGTGTATTATTAGTATTATTATTTTCAAATTGGAGACATAACAATTGAAACAAATTATTAAAATTCAAATAAAAATTTATAATAGTATTTGAGAATCATGTCGAACTTGAAGAATAAATGAATTTGGTAGTTAATGTGAACCTCGTGATCATGTAGTCATGCAACTTACAATCAAGATTGAGATCTGATCTTGAAAAGTTGAAAGATGTCTGATAAGAGTGTGACACAATAAAAATAAACCCCAAGACACCAACATTATTGAAATGAAGTCGAATGACACCACGAAGTCAATTAATCTTCAATAAGTTAAATTCAGTTCATTCAAGAGCCAAAGAATGCAAGAAACTCTTTTACATGTTAAACTGAAAATTTTAGAAGTATTATTCATCAAATGTGCTGAAATTTACGTTTACATGTGTTTAAATAGTTCTGAGAAATTAACCCTAATGTGTTTTCACATGTCAACCTTTATGGACAAAATTGACTCACTTACAATAATTGACTCAAAACCTTTACTAGTAAGCTCAAATCCTAATCTAAACAAGCCTTTGATCCTAGTTGGAAAAAAAATATTAGTTAAGCCTGAACAAGCCTTGGGTTATAGTTGAAATAATAAAAATAAAACTCATAAGTTAATCTCATATGTTGTTGTGAGAAGAGAAGAGAAGAGAAGAAAATCAAACAATACAAGTATGATATAAGGTTTATTTATAGCCTACAATTCTGTCCAATGATCCTAGAAATCAATATGTCATTAAATACCACCAACCTTTCTTTTTTTTGTGTAGTTAGGATAAATAAAAAATTTTTATAAGAAAAGGATTTTAGAACATTAATTAATCCTTGCCACAGTTGGAAATTATATTCTAGTCCATTAAAGATCCTTGTAGAACTAGAAAACTTTCAAAACAAGCTATCTCATCCTTGTAAAAAAAAAGATCTTTGTCAAATAAAAAGTCCACAAATTAAAAGGAAGTAAATAACAAAAATTTTATAGTAGTCCTGACCTTTATTGTAAACCCTTTATTAAAAAAATTTTCTGGGTATTTAAAAGATGAGAAATTTAACCAATAGTAAAATGGGTTAAATTAAATTAAAGAAACCTAATCGAGATAAAAATAGTGAAATTAATGAAATAAAAAGTGAATATAGTACTAAATCATTGAAAAGAAAAATATTTGTGAGGACAAAATAAATACGTAAGATTAATAGAGGTCAATATTCAAATAACAGAAGGTTGGGAGTTTATTTATAAATGATAAAAAGGGGTGGGGATAAATGTGCAATTAATAAGATGTTAGAACTATAAATATCATTCTATTTTCTCTCTTGGAGTGACTGGCAAGAGTAGGAGAGAGTTTAGAGAGAGGCTAGAGAGAAGATATATTGATGGTAAATCAACTGACAGCTATAACTCCACCTTCCACCGTTAGATCAGCAAGATATTCGGGTATGTTGTTCTCATCCATGTCGTGTACATTGTCACCGTAGAGATTTTCTATATCAGTCCCCGTTTGAGAGATATCGAGGGAGGAAAATATTTGGGAAATACACTTCTGGACAGTCTTCTTTGTTGTCTGTTTTCTCCTTCGGCCACCGTTGGATTAGGCTATAACTTG
>Ga0325414_1006517_pt1 | contig 12381 bp, 11 predicted proteins | sample PopdelMetagenome_8_FD_206183 | JGI IMG/M metagenome (GOLD analysis project Ga0325414, IMG submission 206183) | Populus deltoides microbial communities from Bellville, Georgia, United States - Leaf-PdKOR-R3 | ecosystem: Host-associated > Plants > Phyllosphere > Phylloplane/Leaf | place: USA... | reverse complement strand
ATTTTAACGGATAAATATCTCATCTAATTTAATTAAACATGTAGCTAGGATTAAACTCCAGATTAAAGATCAACCTATCCCTCCAAAATACATTTAAAATTTGTGTTCAACGAACGAATGATTCCCTTGACAGAAACGTGATCAGATGGCATTTTTTTTTTGCCAAGGAACAGCTGGACACGAGAATCTAGCGACTATCATAATCACCTTTATTTGGTGCTGGGTTTTTTAGTTCAATTAAAAGAAAGCGCTGCTGATAAATGCCAGTAAATTAACAGAGGTGGTCACGTGAATCGGCGAATTAAGTAGCGAAACAACGCACGTGGAGGCCTTTATTATTTAGACGAGATGGATTCTAAATGATAATGCTGCGAGCAAGGGTTCTTTCAGTATTACTTGCCGATCCTTTATTTGAACATTGGTCAGGCCAGTAGCGAGCTAGCTTATTCAAAACCAACATCACATTTCACTCCACTGGCAAGACTTACAAAGGTCTTGAGATTTATGATAAAATACATGGGCCGGAGACCATGTGAACTTGTATTGTTCAAGAGACAGGCTTCAACATCACACTTCACTCAAGCTGTGGTGACGAAGAGGAGGCATGGTGATTGCCAGTGAAAACAATGAAAGGGGTAAAGAGGCGACCAAAAACAGTTTTGCAGAGGATATGCGGACTATAAAAATCCTATATGCATATTCTAATAGTTGCTGGAAGACCTGCTCAAGGCTTTCTTTTCTTTCCTTCTTTTTTCAGACAACAAATCGTCGAGATGCACGAAGTCAGAGACAAGGTAAAAGAGCTCCAGCTTATCATAAGCCGCGATCATCAGTCAACACCTTTCAAATACAGAACAGGTTCCAGGGTCCAAAGGACCTTCGGCTACACCTAAGCCTACAGCACTACAGCTTCAGAGTAAGGGTAGAGACTAGGTTGCCACAAAACCAGCAGAAATAAATTCAAGGGCGATAACAAGGAACCAAATGCAAAAAGATCCCTTTCAGTGCCATGCCAATTACAAACAACACAGAACCCATCGCCCACAACCCCCCTATCCTCTCTCCATAGACAGGAAAATTTTAAGAAAATAAAGGAAACCGAGAAAAATGATATGTGGATCTTCAACTAGACTGTCCCTATTGCTCATCATTCTGGCTCTCATCTTTGACAAGCTTGATCATGTCATCGATCCGAAGAATAGTTATCGCTGCTTCAGTGGCAAACTAGCAAACAAGAGAAAATCATTAGAATTTCATGGTGCAGCTTAATGGCAAGACTTCACTTTCAACATATTACTGCATTTGCATTTCCACAATTGTTACCTGAATTATCTTCACTTTGCTCATGGCAGGCTCAATTACTCCAGCTTCTAAGTTGTTGCGAACAGTCCCCTTTAAAAGATCTAGTCCCATGCTGCAAAAATGCCATAAAGATTCAACAAGCAAGCACCCCAAAACTATAAAAAAACGCAAAGGTGAAACAAAGGAAAAATAAAACAAAAATCCAACTTTTCTACGGATTTCTTTCTCCATTAATGGAAGAGGACATCATATACAATTACCTAAGCTGACAATAGTGCGATTGAAGATCTAAATTTAACCCCTTACCCATCCCCTCTCTGTGCCTAGAGAAGTGGGCTGAGGATGATGGGAACAAATAAGTGAATCAGAGAATACTGCTCTTAACATTCTCACACTAGAACTTTGCCAGGCTTTAGAAAACAGCAAATATATCTGAGAGAATAAAACTAAGAGAACCTGGACAACTGCTTTTTATCAGCCTTTGTTTGAGCTGTGTGGTGGTAAGCGCGTAGTTTAGCAACTAACTCGGTGGCATCCTTAGCAGCATTGACAGCAAGCACCTGTACTAACACCAGTCAGCATTTCTATAGAAAAGGTTCCACATTGGAGCCTTTAGGAAATTGATTATCATATAGTAGCAATAATCGATGCCACACCTTTGGTATAATTAATAAAGATTCAGCAAACTCAGCAATTGCCAACTGTTCTCGTGATCCCAGAGTTGTAGCAAGGTACTCTAAATACACAGATAAGGCAGACTCAACCGCCCCTCCTCCTGCTACTACCTGCAATGGCAATGCCAGGGCAAGGCTTTCATTTTTCAAGTGCCTAGCTTTTATGACTCCTAAGCAGAATTCAAAGATGTGATTAGACAGAATCCAAATTTACCGTATTAGATTCAAGTGTCCTCTTAACAATAGATAAGGCATCATGAAGTGCCCTCTCCATCTCATCAAGCATATAATCGTTTGCACCTCGGAGAACCAAGGAGACCTAGGTAAAAATAATAAACCAATAAATCAGACAGCTTGTTAAAGAGGATCATGTTTTCCATTTGCTGTGTACAACCATTCTATGTTAATCAGAGCTCCAATGATTTAGTATAGGCCATGCATAAATAACTGTTCAAGTTCATAAGGCTTAAATAAGAGGAATCACATACTGCACTAGTATTTTTTGTCCCTTTAATCAGAATGACATCATCATCAGCAATTCGCTCCTCTACAACTTCATCAGCATATCCCAGAAATGATGGCTCAAATGTTTCCTCCCCTTCCATATCAGCAAATGTTGAAACCTATGGACCAACCAGTGAGAGCACAGGGTCAACAAGATAATATTGGTATTAAACAGCATACTCGGAGAGGCTGAATGATCTTTCTTTGAAGGACAAACAGCCAAAAACTATATATGTAAGATGTTGACTGGAATGATTACTCAAAGAGTGGAAGAACATACCAATGTTGCACCAGTTGCCTTGGCAACATGGCGCATATCCTCCTTCCTAACACGTCTCACAGCAATAGCCCCAGCCTCCACAAAATACTGAAATAAATAGTAGTGAAATTACATTAACAAACAAAAAGGTAAATAATTACCAGATCAGAGTAGCACATAGATTTACAAGCATATAAATCTAGGTAATGAATATCTGCTGAGCCAATTATGGGCAAATTAATCTATCAGACAACAGACAGCTCCCAGAAACTTGCCAATATCAGAATAAAGTAAAGCACAACACGGTGATTAGATAACAGTTGTAACAATGCTGACAGCATTGGGAAGCACAATTCACAAATGCTTACCTTAAGGGCCATGTCATCAATTCCCTTTGTAGTTAACACAACATTTGCTCCAGCTTTCAAGAGTTTCTCAATGCGTTCCTTTGTCATATCAGCTTCTCTGTGAAGAAAAGGGTAACATCAAGTCCATGTTAATACAAAATAAACAAAAAAATACATGACATGATCATTATCATTATTATTTTGATTGCCAACAACATACAGCAGGGTTAAAAAATCAATTACACAACTCCAAAGACCAATTACCAAAGCAAACTGGATATTGTAGTACTATTAACAAAGCAACTGAAGTCTATAATCTAATTACCTTTGACGAATTTTATCAAGCTCCCTAGGATCAGTGACCAAGACTTGTACACCCAATTGCATCTTTGTCTTCTGAAGATTGAAGTCAAGGCACGCAACTCTTGCAGGTGCGACTTTCATAAGCATTCCTTGAGCAGCACGACCGGTATTTAGAGCATATCCATTCAAAAGGTAGCTATCCTTCACACTCTTGCCATGAGCTTTCAAAATATTGATGCCCTAAGAAATCAAAACAAGCAACTGGACATTACAACCATCACTAAGCAATGCAGATTGGCCAGAATCATCTTAGTGGGATGAACATAAAAATCAACCGGTTTCATAAAACAATGTACAAACAGGAAGCTCAATGTAAAGATTCGCAATATCACATATTGTCTGCATACATTATAAGAGCCAGTTACAAGATATAAAGAGTCCTGCACAACCAGCTTATAGTACAATAAAAACTACTGACCTTGATGGGGTATCTGACTTCCCCCCTTACATTGGTCATCTTTACTGATTGTACAGCATCAACAACCTGTAACAAAATGCAATTTATATATGTATGTCAATGTAAAGACATTAGTTTGCCAGGCCTTTTATCTTGTCTAAGCCAGCATAACATTGAAAACAAAGTGTTCTGTCAGTTCTTTCCAGAAAGTACTATACAAAGCAAGGCCAAAACTACAAAACATCTATGAGCAGGCATTTCAAAATCAAACATGCACAACTAGACATATTAAGTTGCAAAGAAATTTAACATAATAACAAGTAGGAGTTGTATTCACATGCTTCCACCCAAAAACAAGAGAAAAAGGAAGAGAAAAATTGCTAAAGGAAGGACCAGCAAACAAAAAAGACACTGGCTGCAGTAAAATTCAATGTTTTATGGAGCTATCAAATGCTGCAAACTAGAGAAGTTAATCTGACAGAAGACAGCAAAGTACAACGGCCAAAGTAGGAAAGTAGGTGTCAACAAAAACACATTAGCTGCAACAGAAGGTCTCCAATTAACTTTTATCCCAGAGTGTCAACCATGCTAAGGCACTATGGAATTTGGACAAAGAAAAGCCCAGCACATCCAACTGGTTTCGGGCAGATGAAACCATACAGCTCCTTAATATAGAATATAAATTCATTAACAAGTATCAGTTATGACCAAATGTATAATTCTCAGGAGAGCTCAAAATCAAGCATACCAAATTAGCAAAGAAGTCACTGTCACTGCCTATCAGCTTTGAGGACATACTTGTCTTGGCACAGTTTACCAAAGAGTCTTTTCCAAGCTTTTCAACCTGATAAAATCACAGAACAATGTAATTAAGAACATGACATGGTGGACAGATTGCCCAGTGCATGCTGTACCAGTTGGAATATAATGCATCAAATTCCATAACCAACAAATGAAAAAATAAACGCAGAAATTCTATTCAATGTTCACATGTTAAGAATGAACAGTGTTTCATCTATTCCATATTGTGTGGTCAGTGTAACACAGCTTATATTGCTGATGCATCAATATTCAAATCAACACTATTTGTGCAATTCTCACTACTCTTTAGTTAAAAAAAAAAAAAACAATATTGAAGGGAAAGGATTACCTTCACTGCCAATTTTTCTTCAACATATTTGCATGCTTCCCTCATAGCAAGCTGTCCAGATTAGATACAAACAAATACAGGTGCAATGTCAGTAACAGACACAAGCAGAGAAAAGATACAGTAGCTCTTGGTGTTTGCACAAATACATACACTTTAAGAATGCTATTCATGCCGGAAAACAATCACTTACTCTATATCCACTGATTATAGAAGTAGGGTGAATCCCATTCCTCACTAGATCATTTGCTCTCTGCAAAAGAATATCATCCAATCACATACTTCAACAACATCATCCTTTTAAATTATAACACCCAGGAATAATTTCAACAGAAAAAAATGAAAGGGTCTGCTAGCTGCAATTACCTTAAGCAACTCTGAAGCTACAATAACAACTGAAGTTGTCCCATCTCCAACTTCTCGGTCTTGAAGCTCAGCCAACTCCACAAGCACCTGTAAAGCTCAAAATTGTAAATATCAAACAAACATGATAAGGGTAATTAAACAGAGCAGTAACTTCATACACGTTATAAAAAAAGAGCAGAATGTGGACTATATCCATCCACCTTAGCAGCCGGGTGCTCTACTTCTAACATCTTAAGAATAGTCGCACCGTCATTGGTAATCGTTACATCTCCAATATCATCCACCAGCATCTGCAATGGCCCAATCATCAACAAATAAGACACCAAATAAGTATTCCACCCCCTAAAAACTATATAGAATAAAAACACAATAACAAATTTATTCATTGGTGCAACTTTTTCCAGTGACTTCAACAGCTTATTTATTTCATAAAATTGGAGGGTCATTTTTTAAAGTTCACTTCAAAGAAGTTGAATAGCATCCATCAGCAATGAATAAATGCAGGGAAGATTAGAAAACTTTCTTTTACACAAAACTAAAAATTGTTAGAAATGCTGTTGTAAAATTAGACTAAAAATAATCTATTTTATATAATTCTCTACCGAATTCGATGTCAGTTTCAATTTCACTAATAGAAAAACAAACAAATTATATTTTTAGGTTTACAAAAATAGCAGCAGAGGCAACAGCAGAAGTGAAAAGCAAAAAACACAATAAAGTAATAGAAATGAAGAGAAATGCGATCATACCTTGTCGAGGCCAACAGGACCGAGGGAAGATTTAACAATATTGGCGACTGCTTGACAAGCCATCACTGTAAATCGCCAAACAAATTAAAAACTGTCAGTGGAGTGGAGTTTAGTGACGAATAATATAGTGGTAGTTAGCTAAAAAGAAAGAAAGAGAGTACCGTTTTGAGTGCGAACGTCCTGGCCGGACTGTCTATCGCCGAGAATATCAAGTGTCTGAGCGGCGATTGACATATTGGTGGAAAAAATGAAACCCTAGATCGGATCTGTTAGCGAGTAGGGAAAGAGAGAAAGTGTGTGGTGTGATTTTTAGCAAGTGAAGAAGAAGCACGAAGTTCTCTTCTATAACTCTACTGGAAAGGAGGAGGAGAGACGGCTCTCTAGAAAGGAGAGTGCGAACTTATTTTAAGAGTTTGCACGGTGTCGTTTTACAGTGACCTGTTGAGTAGCGTTCCAAGTTTTAACCCTAAAATAAAAGGACGGAGGGGTTTCTCAGGACGGTTTCTTGAGCTTTTATTTAAAATCGTCCTTTTGAAATTCTTGGCTTCCCTCCAAGGCCCAAGCCCATTCATCCACGACAAGTGTGTATGTTTTTTTCTTTATAAAGCAAATATTTCATTAAATATAAATAATAATTCTTCTTCCCTTTTATTTAAATAAATATAGAAATAGGCTGGTCATATTTCATTAAAAAATGGTTTTCCTTATTTTTTAGAACATAGATAATATCAATTTCATTATTTAATTCCAATCATGTCATTATGAGTTTTTTTTAATATTATTTCTTTAATTATTAAAATTTTATTTTAATCCACTTATTTTTTTTATAGATAATAATTATGGATATTTTGGAAATAAAGGAGTTATTTGCCGAAAGACGGGCTCTATTTCGAAAGGTTATTGTAAGGTGACTTGAATTTCATGAATGTCTGGGGGCCCTACTGGGTATGTTTGGGCCTTGAACCAGCTGATCCATTAATGAACAAAATATCGTTTTTTTCTGGTATGGATTCAACCGCCATATTCACTTCATAGCGCTCAACGGCTCAAGTCTAAACCACTCTCCCCTTGTAGGCTGTATCCCTTTCTCCATGGCCACATGTCATTGCTTCCTCCTCCCAGCTCCCTTCAAACCTACCATTATCCCTCCTAAACCCACCTCCAAAATCACCTGTTCGTCAATCACAACCCAATCACAATCAGCCAAGCAACACCTCCTTACTCTAATCTCCGATCAACACCGTGGCCTCAAAACCCAAAATGATCCTATTAAAAGATCCTCAATTATCCAAGCCATTGATGCAATGGCTGATCTAGGAAAAGATACAGTCACCACTGATGCCTCACTTTCTGCCACTTGGCGGTTGCTTTGGACCACAGAGAAAGAGCAACTTTTTATTATAGAGAAAGCTCCATTGTTTGGTACTCAAGCTGGTGATGTTTTGCAGGTTATAGATGTTGAAAAAAGGACTCTTAATAATGTTATCACTTTTCCACCTGATGGGGTTTTCTTTGTACGCTCAAGTATTGAAGTTTCTTCCTCTCAAAGAGTGAATTTTAGGTACTCTAGCGTTAAAATTTAGTCTTTGTAACTGTTTCAATCTTGATTGATAATTATTTTCTTTTAATTTTGTTTTAGATTTACAAGTGCGGTTTTAAGAGGGAAGAATTGGGAGATACCGTTGCCGCCTTTCGGCCAGGGATGGTGAGTGTTCTCCAAAACTGGAATTCTTTTTACTACGTGAATATGAATATTAATATGATGTTTTTTTTTGTTAAGTGGTGTGTATTTGTTTTGTTCTGTAAAGGTTTGAATCGTTGTACATTGATGAGGAGATTAGAGTAGTGAAGGATATCAGGGGAGATTATTTAGTTGTTGACAAAGCTCCTTATGCTTGGAAAGAATGAAAGGTAAAAAAATGTGGTGATTTACTTCAATCTCACTGTCATTAGAATTGCGAATGGCTTTATCTCGTTGATTATTTCCGCAAACAAAACTTGTGTTTCAAGATAGGATTGCAAGCATCTCAGATTAATAAGGTTTTGATCCTCACAGTCCAGCTACTCGAACATTTTTTTGCTATCCAAATAGGCCAATGATTGTTGTGCTCGAATTATGTGGATAATAGAACTCTTAGCTTGTTCATGTTCTTGTCACTTGTTTTTTTTCGAAATTCGAGTGTGCGCTCATTTGTCATTGAATTGTCATGAAAAAATTGTGCTTGGAGTGCTTTCTTTTTTCGTAATTGTTGCGGTGGAATGCATAAATTCTCTGGTAATTTTACTCTTTAATCTCATACTGAAAAAGTGATGTAATGTTTGGAAATGGCAATTTATTGTCCTATTGGTGATGGAGCTTGAACATATGTTGCCTAAAGAATTTGGAGTGAGTTGGGAAGTGGAATGTGCTATTGACTCAGCACATGTAAATTGAGGAGAAATTGAGAGAGGTATCTTTGGTCTGTGACCTCAGAGTTGAAATAACGAAGGGATAATATTTTGTAGACAACTGTTGGATGAATGGTAAAAGTTGTCTGGAATTCTTATTAGAGTTTGCTAAAAATGATTGGCAATAGATTTACTAAAAGGGAAAAAAAAAAACAAAAGACTGGTTTCATCAATGGCCAGGAAGGAAAGAATGATGGTTTGTTTTACAGCTTTTCTCTCTCTTTATTTTCCCCTTAATTGTTTCAAGCAGTTTTGTTTGTCCATGACTTTCATTTACACTATCTGGTATGGATCTTACTGTCGAAGAGTTCTGAATCTTCTATTTTACCTTTTAGTGCTCCTGCTCACCAAAAGCTGGTATTACTTTCACCCCATGATCCTGAATCAGTGAACAATGGGGTGTGATGATGGGACCCTCCTGAAAATTTATCTCACTTTGAAATTATGCAATGGAAAAAACACATTCTCTAGGATGATCCTGCTGTTTGACCATGCTTCTCCCCATTGCTGCTGTCTCTCTCGAAGCTAGTCTGACATTTAGAACCTACATTTAATTGCCATTCTGCAGTTTCTTTGTTACTGCTTGTGATGTATGTTTCTGCACTGCAATTTTGCCTGATGTTGCTTATTGATTAACCACAGTGATGTTTGAGATTGGTTGGAATTCAGGGGAATTTGAAAGTTATGATTTTCTAGTTGTATACGACAATTCATATCGGAAGAAGTAATATGTCCTTTGGCTCTAAGGACTGAAGCTTTTAGAATGAAGAATTTTTATTTTCCTAATCATGTTTGTGCCTAAACTTGATTTTTTTTAGTATGCATTGTGCACGATTTCTTTTCGATCCGTGGCTTTTATTATCAGATACCCATGTGTTAGCAATGTCTATATACTCTTAATGCTTAATACAATCGAATAGCATCCCATATTTTTTTATCACTGTGTTTCAGGTTATATCTTTCCCTTGCCCTGAAATTTAAAAGAAATTCCCCTAAAAATTGAAAATGCCGAATATTTTCAGGTTCTGATCTGAGTTGTGAAAGGATAATCATGGAAACTATTCAGTTGTGGAACAGGCTTCTCATAATTGGACAGAGCTGTATTGTATTAATTTGGTAATTTACCACTTCCATGCTGCAGCTATTATCTCCGTGAAACTATAAATGTTCTGACATGCATGTACACTCATTTACAAGGCTTGGTTGTTTAATGCCAGTGCTATAATACCTCTATTTAATGCCTTTCTGTTTTTACCATGCCATTTATTTCTTGTTTGTGTGTTTGTAGTGAATGTTCTGCTTCTTTAAATTCCATCTCGCCTCCAGCACCTTCCAAACTTTCTGTCTGAAGATAGATGGAGATAGTTGAAATCAACTTTGGAGATTCCTTGTATCACACTTTCTCTCTTCACTATACTGTAATCAGATTTTAGAGCCCCTTCAGCCAAGTCAAATCAAAGCAAGCCATGGATAATTTATTTGCCTTGGACTCTGTACTTGCAGATGCTTTATGCATTACTAGTATGAGCGCATCCTTTTTTTTTTTGTGTGTCTCAGAAAAGTAGACATTGTCTTGTAGGATCAGTCGAGGTTAAACTTGTTCATATTGGATCTTCTTTTCCATGCAGTCATAATTTCTTATGATATGTGAATGAAGCGGAAGGTGATGTCTCTATCTCTCTTGCTGGTACGTGTGCTTCTCTCCCATGTGTCTCTGGTTGTTGCCATCTCATCTGATTCCTTGACAGTTAAGCCGAATTTCACAAGTAGTTTTGGGCAGTCTTTTCGAAGATAGTTTTATTTGTGTTTCAAGGCTATTCTTTCTGTTGAGAAGATTATAACATTTCATTATTCTCGGCCTATTTTGTGTCCCACCACCCTTTTCTTCGGTCTAAAATGTGAACCTCACTGCTCCTGTCGTTCCCATGTGTTTCTCAAGACCATCGAGGAGGAGTTCTGGCTGTGATCTTCCTTCAAGGTTTAATTTCAAATCAACGCAAAATTTTGGTCTTTCCATCTAAATATTGAAGAACTATCAGGAATATGAATGCCCACATGTCCAAATAGGTCCGACCACATGACAATCCTTTCTGCTTATGGATTAGGTTGCTGCATAGCTAGGAAACCATTGTCTCGTGAGCTGTTGCCAAGTGCTTAAGAATGACAAGCTCTTTCAAGGGAAATTTAGATGTGCGTCTTGCGGCGATATATATTTTTCTCTCTTAAACCTGCTGTTTTTTTGATGACTTTCCTCTCGTTGAGTTGCTTGAATTAGTTGAAAGAAGGTTCCTGAGTCGGCTGTGAACACAGTCACAGATTGGCATTGCTGTGCTTTAATGGCACGATTCCAAAACTTGGATACAGTACTCTTAAGCAGTTGACCCCAGGTTGCTTTTCGGAGGTGCATATACTAGGCCCTTGCTGCATTTAATCGCTGTGCCGTTTATCTTCATGAAGTTGGATGCAGTGAAAGGCTTTCTTTTCACGTGGCTGTTTTTGCTCTCTTTGGGGCTTGGATCGTTCTCCTTGTGCTGGGATTCTCTGTTTATATCCATGAAGTGCTTTCCTATTGAACCTATCTGCATGTATTATTATCTTTTGCTTTTCGTACCCTTTTATGATTTCTTCACTTCACCTTCTATAATGGGAGCAAATTCATGTCAGTGAAGTTGTAAATGTACGAAAGCTGGAGCTACTTATGTCCAACCAGCGGCCAATCACACAAAAAAACTCATTTTGAATTGTTTAGTTCGGTTCATTTTTTTTTTAAAAAAAAAACTCAGTTTGGTTAATTTTTTTTTATCTAAACTAAATCAAACTAACCTATCCACACTCCTGAAATTATGCATGGTTACTCGTGGCATGGTTGTAGTGCCATGCCTCGTCAAATCTTGATGGATTCGAATAAACTTGGAATCTAAGCATATTTTGAGCATGTCGACTCTCAACGAAAAAAATAAAAAGTTTACATTGATCAGAGAATAATTAGTTATTAGTTACATCCTGGATTTATCTTGAAAAAAAAAAACACAGAGAGAAAAAAATATAAAACTTATAACCCATCAAAAATAATAAAAATATTTTTTTCTTATAATTATATCTACTTTTTAAAAAATAAATCCAATAAATAACTAACAGATATGCGTAAAATCACTCCCGAGAATCTTAAAATTTATATATGGACTCTCAAGGATTCCTTGCAACTATAATTCGTGGATGCATTGCATTTTGTACGGAGAATCTGGATAGGCCCGAAGCTTTCACGAGGCCGAATCCAGTGGGCCCTACCACCGATGTATGATTCACATGTAATGCGGGTAATGGGCCCAGATTGCATGAGACATTTTAGTCAATTCTCCTGTTAGGTACTGTGGACCCCACGAAGACATAAGAGCTTTATCAATAACTTTGCTCGGGTCGGGTCCCACCATGATGGGTGCAGGGTATACTCGGAGGGTATTGGAGTACGGAATAAATCCCAGAAATGCGAAGCAAAGCGTCCGGCTGTTGGGCTTGTGGGCACATCATGGCAAGTGATGAGGAAGGAAGGAAAAGTTGTAAATAGAATTTCTGGAAGGGAAGAGGCCAGCAGAGTGGTGGGTGGATGTGGACCTCAAAAAATGAGTGTTTTTCTTTAAAGGATTTTTTGTGGGGCTGACTTGTTTCTTAGCCTCATATATATGTCAGGCCCAAGGACTTTAATAGCAGGAATGCACGTCTGCCTGTCATAATTTATTTTTTTGCTGTGAAGTTGCGTTCTGTCGACAAGTTTGAATTCAGATGTTCGAGCCTGAAAACGCGAGCAAACTCATTTTTTTTATTTTT
>Ga0325414_1006516_pt1 | contig 12382 bp, 5 predicted proteins | sample PopdelMetagenome_8_FD_206183 | JGI IMG/M metagenome (GOLD analysis project Ga0325414, IMG submission 206183) | Populus deltoides microbial communities from Bellville, Georgia, United States - Leaf-PdKOR-R3 | ecosystem: Host-associated > Plants > Phyllosphere > Phylloplane/Leaf | place: USA... | reverse complement strand
TTTGAGAAGAATATATAAAAATTAATAAAAAATAGAAAAATATTTATTTTATTCTCACTGAATAATCCTGAAATTGTTTTAAAAAATCCACATGTCATGGTCCTATATAGTTATTCATACAATAATTACTAATATTACAATAAAAATTTAATCTTGTTTCAAAATTATAGCATAGCCAGGTACTTTTGCAAATATCATCTTAATAATTTTATTCGAAGATATTTAAAATAAAAAAGTATAATTTGGAAGAGAAAAAAATAAAAGATGATGGGCCAAGAATTTCTTAAAAGAAAATAGGCAAGGTGTCTCGAAGGTTATCCCGTGCTTCTAGCCTAAAAGCAAAAATATGTAGGCTTGTGCGCCTAGTTTTATTTCCTTCCCTTCGTTTTGAAAATAAACGGGCGAGTGAATATTTTTAAATAGGAGAACAAGCCCTCCACTTGTATGTTTTACGATCACCCAAAAAAAAAAAAAAGGTACGAGTTTTTTTATTAAAAAAATATAGTTTTTTATGTGCGCTTATTTAAAAATACATGAAAAATATCAGAAACCTCAATAAATTTGTTTTAACTCTAAAACACTCTTTAATCATTTTTAAAATTAAAAAACAAACTAAATCTAAAAAATTTCACAAGCTCCTGTCTATTTTTTTAGCATATTAAAAATAAAAAACAAATAACCTCATTCAACTTTCACTCCTAAAATAAATTCATGGAAATGTGACTGGTCAAACTCTCTCTCTCTCTCTCTATTTACAAGCAATTTTTTTTCTCATCTTTAATGTATAACTAGGTACTGAAATATTAAAAAGGTAGAGTTTATTGTTGAAAATAACATGGATTAAATAATGTATAAATTTAGATTTTATGTGCCTTTCCAACCATGCAGGTGAAAAAAGTTATAAAAACCGTAAATGGTGTTTACGGTGGTACCGTGAAATTTAAATATAAATGTAAAAAAAATCTAAAGAATTCTGGTTTTGTCACGTCTTAAAATTATAAAGCGAGAATAACAATAGAATGACTGAAAATAACGTTCGCCCTTTCTAATTTGTTATAAATCCAATTGCTATTCATAGTAGGATAATATTGGGCATTCATTTTTTACTAGTAAAATATTTATTAACATTGCTAGACTCATCTTACTCATTTAACTATCTATTTTCTAGTGTGATTTGTGTTGTTTTGATATCTATTTTACTTAAATTTAGTCCCAGAAAAACTCAATATTTTTATTTCTTTTTCTCAATATTCTAGTAAAAAGATTTTGATCTATTTTTTTAACAAATATATATTTTCCAACTTTTTAAAATAGATATTTAATAAATAATTTATATAAAGATATGCCTGTTTATATTTTCTTTAAAATGCTTATATTTTATGCTATTTTAAATCAATATAAAGGTCACTCTAATAAAAAAAATAATTTACATAACAAAAACAATATTTGAATTAAAAGAAAAATAGTGAACATTGTTAATTCAATTTATTTTCATAGATATTCCAAACAATATAGTTGAATTTAATTACATGATTTAATATTCTATTGAAGACATAAAAATAACAAGTTATCAATTATATTTTTGTAAATCAAATTCAATTCATGTTTTGGTTTCAAACTAGCAATAAATAAATGATTAACCAGGGAAACAAAATCATGGGATCCGGGAACACTACCATGCCATAAACTGCCGAATAATTTAGGCCTATATATATTATTTTTTAAAATATTTTTTTGTTTGGAATATATTAAGATAATATAATTTTTTATTTTTAAAATTTATTTTTAATATTAATGTATTAAAATGATAAAATAACATGAAAAAATAATAATTTAAAATTAAAAAAACCTAAAATTTTTTAAAATACAATTAGAGAGTAATATCAAATAGATCCTTAATGATATAGATAAAAAATCAAAAAAATATAAATTACAAATCTAAACTTTTAAAAAAACAAGGACACAAATCCCTGTTCATGCTACTCTCACTCCTGCATGGCACCCGCTGCATCGTGCAGTTGTTGATTGTTTGAGTAGCTTTTCGGGGAAATGATTTAAATACAATCCTTTTGAGTGATCAGCGTAGTTTGTAACTGTATACAGGAAGGTTTATTAATATTTTATTAAAAGTGTGTTTGTTTTTTAAAATATTTTTTTAAATATATTAAAATAATATTTTTTTTATTTTTTAAAAATTATTTTTAAAATCAGCACATCAAAATGATCAAAAATACATAAAAAAATAATTTTTAATAAAAAAATTAAATTTTTTTAAAAACATGATTACACCACTACATGGTAGATTCCAAATTTTTTTTTTTTTTTTTTTTATAGATGATCCTTCAATAAGTGAAAAAAACAACAAAACACACACAATTATAATTATAATTATAATAATAGATGTACGAAGTTCAATCCCAGAATGTTTGGAGGGAAGAGTCCCCATCAATCAAAGCAACTGGTCAAACAAAAAGATAGAACAGTAGTGTTTTTTTTTTTTCCCTGTCATGAATTTGAAAATTCAAGGAGGGAGATAGAGGCATTCAAAAATTAATCGGGATTACTAGTTTACCCTACTAAAACATTTTTTCAATAAATATTTACGGGTTTGATTTATTATAAATCTAAATCAATGTAATTAAGTTGATTAACTTATTATCCTTTTCAAATACAATAAATATGAGTTAATTGATGTAGACACAGTGATGAATCTATTCTTAAGAAAACATCGAATGTAATAAATACTAATTAATTAACGTGATTAATTAAAAAGACATTAAAAACAATAAAAATAAAGAGGTAGTTATAAACTCGATTAATTGGTCAATGTTTTTTTCCAAACAAAAAAAAAAATCAAACAAATTTGCTAAAATGACAACTCTGCACTATAGTCTGCAATGGTCATACAATTTGAACAAACAAAAATCCCGACCAAACTCTTTTATGCGTTCACAGTTGGAACCATCAACTGCTTCAAACCCCACAGACCCTTCTTTTAACCCCTCCCTGACTCCACATTCCACTCCCACCCATACCAAACCAGGATGCTTCTCAATCTCTCTCTCTTTCTCCTCTTCTTAACCGCCAGTAACATCACTGTTCAAGCCATTGGTGTGAACTGGGGCACTACCTCTTCGCATCCACTACCACCAGACAAAGTGGTGGAGCTCTTGAAGTCTAACAAAATTACCAAAGCCAAGTTATTTGATGCTGACCCACTTGTGTTACAAGCTCTTTCTGGGTCTAACATTGGTGTAACTGTTGGCATTCCCAATTCCATGCTTAAAAGCTTGAATTCTTCCAAGAAAGTTGCTGAAAGCTGGGTTCATGATAATGTTACCCGCTATGTTTCTAGTGGTAACAGTGGAGTTCGAATTGAGTATGTTTCTTTACAAGTTGTTTTGGTTGCTGTTTAGTTTCTTGGTTTGATTAGTTAACGGTCTTGAATTTCTGGGCTGGTTTTAGTTTTCAAGTATCGTGTTTGGTAATGGAAATGCGTACGTGGCCATTTGTATCATATTTGTGGCTTGCCTGTTTATTTAGATTTTATCTTTCACACTTAAGGTCTGTTATTTATGTTGGGATTTGTCGATTGAGTGGAATGTGTAAATTGGATTTTGCAATAGTTCACTCAAAGTTCGGCGCAGAAATGAAAACGGTGGAGAAGTATTGAATTTAGGTGAACTGGACTACTTTGAAATCGAGGCTCAATAGAGTTAGCCAAGTGTTGTTTTAGGGCTGTCCAGCTTGTTGTGTTCTGCGATCGTCCTTGTTGATGTTGAGTACAGTAAATAGAGAATGTTCACTGAATTGTTGGTGCTTTAGAAAATGTTGCCGGCTATATTTCATGTTGCTCTTTGTCAAAGTATAATCTGGGGTTTTACCGAAGAATCTGATAGCTTGAATGATCTTGTTCCAGCTCGTTTATCCTTTTGGGTGCATCTACTCCTCTTGTAATGCACACTTGCATCACACATAAATAATTGTTGCTGCTTTTCTTAGTTTAAGATTAAGCAACAGATCTACATTTCAAATTACCTTTGCAAAACTAATGTAAAAATATGAAAATATTTGTTGATTTTGAATGAAATTTGCATAGGACCTGGTTTTTTAGTACCTGTCATAACCCGTGTGTGATCAAATGCAGAAAAATAATACCCAGCTTCATAGTAGTATGATTGAAAATGCCTCAAAAAATCTCTATCTCTGTTTTGCTGGCTTTCTTGGTAGTGCAAGTAGTTGTTTTCAGAGACTTAATTGTGTACCAGCCTTTTTAAAGCACCATGGAAATATGTAGCTTACCTTCTCTACTAAAATATCCTTATCAAAAGCTGCATTAGATATCAGTGTTGCTTCATTTCATTGTGCTTCTAATCAAACTATTTTGCAGGTATGTTGCTGTTGGAGATGAGCCATTCCAACAAAGTTACGGTGAGCAGTACCATCCCTTTGTTATTGGGGCAGCCATGAACATCCAGACAGCTTTGGCCAGAGTGAGCTTGGCAAACCAGGTCAAGGTTGTGGTTCCATGTAGTTATGATACCTTTCAATCAGAATCCAGCTTGCCCTCCAAAGGACACTTCAGGCCTGACCTCAATAAAACCATGACAGAACTCCTGACGTTTCTCACTAAGCACCACTCACCATTTTTTGCTACCATCTCCCCATTTATCATCTCCCACCGAAACAAGAACATTTCTCTTGACTTTAGTCTCTTCAAAGAAACCAAGCACTCTCGTAATGATGGCCATAGAACATACAAAAACAGCTTTGACCTAGGCTACGATACCCTGGTTTCTGCGTTATCAACAGCTGGGTTTCCTGAAATGGATGTTGTTGTTGCAAAGATTGGTTGGCCTACGGATGGAGCAGCCAATGCCACCCCATCCGCTGCTGAGACATTCATGAAAGGTCTAATGGATCACCTTCATAGCAAATCAGGTACCCCTCTTAGGCCTCGGAATCCACCTATAGAGACATACATATTTAGCTTGCTAGACGAGGACCAGAGAAGCGTAGTTAATGGAAATTTTGAGAGACATTGGGGAGTTTTCACCTTCGATGGTCAAGCCAAATACAATGTTGATCTTGGCCAGGGTTCCAAGAATCTAGTAAACGCACAGTATGTTGAATATCTTTCTTCCAAGTGGTGTGTTGTTAACAATAACAAGGACCTGTCTAATGCAACTGCAAGCGCCTTGGATGCATGTTCAACTGCTGATTGCACCGCACTTTCTCCTGGTGGATCCTGTTTCAATATCAGCTGGCCCGCAAATATTTCATATGCCTTCAATAACTATTACCAGGTGCATGATCAAAGGGCAGATAGTTGTGATTTTGGGGGTTTGGGTTTGATTACAACAGTTGATCCATCAGTAGGTAACTGTAGGTTTCCTGTTGAACTTCGCACTTCACATTCGGAGTCTCTGTATGGGACCTGTCTCCTCCAATGGATGATCTTGCTAACCATAAACACGATATTACACGATTTCTTGTGACGGAGGGATATCTGAGATTTGTTGTACCCTTTTGATTTGCCTCAGGTTTATGCAGTGCATGATAGTTGTTGTAGGAGGTTTGATGTGCACTGCAAGAATCTTTACACTGTTAGAGCACAGTAGTCGGAAAATGACATCGGTTGTTCTTGTCAAGATTTTGCGGTTGTTTCTTGTTGAAATGAAAAGGTTTTTCATTCACAGCATCCCAATAAATACCACTAGTTGATTGCTTTCGGAAATGTCTAGCGAGTGAGGAAGGTGTGGATTGCCCGAAGGTAGAGGTTCAGGTTGGATTCTCCTTGTGGGCAAAAAAAGAAGCTGCTGAAAATCTGCATTTTGCTTTTAAGCCTTTACCAATGGCGGAACCCAAGGCAAAATTACAAAGCCTGAATTTTTTTTTTGAGATTGTTCTTTGGTAATGGTGAAGTTATTAAAGTTCATTATCATTTCATATTTCATTTATTTTATTCTATGTCTAATAATCATACATCTAGGCATCATTCTAATATTATAATCCTTCAAAATTAAAGAGATCTGCTAATTTTTATTTTTTTTTAATTCTCGCTTTGGTGTTAGCATTTAAAGAACTTATTTTTTTAGATATATCAAGTTGAAGTTGGCGTGAGAGATGCATTTTTAAAATATTAATTGACATGCAAATTAATGTAAATATATTTTCGAAACAATAAAATAAATAACCTCGCAATCGCAGGCATTCGGGAACTGGTGCTTCATATCTGGAATTACTGGGCGTGCAAATCTCTCATTATCAAAAAGTAATAATTCTACTTTAGTGAAAAAAATCTAACATTGTCAAAAAAGTCTTGTAGATTTGTCATTGGGCAATCCTTCTCTTGTGCGCACACCTGGCAAGATTCAGAAATGCAGTTTCAAGTTAGGATTAAAATACGGTTAAAATTGCTTTTGTTGGATACATTTTAAGATTTTATACTGTTACTAGATTTATAACTCGTAGTTAATCTATATATATATATATATATATATATATATATATATATATATATATATATATTCAAACTGATTTCTCCTAGTACATGAAAAAGAATTTTGAGATTAGCATGATTAATAAAATAAAATATAAAACTTTAAAATATTTAAATTTAAGGGGAGTATAAGGCTTTAATACCAATTACTTTTTAAAATATTTTTTATTTAAAAATAAATTAAATATTTTTTTTAAATGTTTTTTGACAATAACTCATCAAAATGATTTAAAAAACATACAAAAAATTAAATTTGAAGCAAAAATAAAATAAATGTAATTTAATTTTTTTAAAAATACTTTTAAAACATATAAATAAATAAATTTTTAAATTAATGTGTGTTTAAGAGTGTGGTTGCGGTTATTTTTTAAAGTGTTTTACATTCATAAAAGTATGCTAATAATGTTTTTTTTTTTAAATATTAATTTTGAGATCAACACATTAAAATGATTTGTAAATATCAAAAACATATGAATTTAAACCAAAAAATAAAAAATTAATTTTTTTTAAAAATATTTTTAAAACACAAGGCACTATAACTATTTCCCGAGCTCAAGATTTTAAGTATGGTTAGGCCTCCCTCTAGTTAATTTTTTTATTTTAAATTATTTTTCTAAACCATTTTAATGTATAAATTTTAAAAATATATTATTTCAATATATTTATAAAAAACATTTTAAACTTAAATAAACACGGTAACTTTTTTTGAAGCAGTTAAATTAAATTAAACCACTCGAACCAGCAGTTGCCACTTGTACATCTTCCATTCGGTGAATAAAAAAGGAAAACGTTAAATTAGTCCCCAGCATATCCACTATTTCTCAATAAAATTCCTAAACTAAAACTGTTTCAATTGGATGTCAAGTATTAAATATTAAACTGATTATTTCCATTCATTTTTATTAATATTTGATGCAATAAACAACCCTGCGTCTAATATAATCCGACGTTTCACTTTAGAAAGTTCTGGAGAGTTAAAAAATTGGGTACTAAATTGGTAGATCTAGTTGTCTTAGGGTTACAATGAAAATAAGGTAATTCCACAGTACGAAGAGGTGGAAAATATCTGCCTATCAAATATTCTGACCCTATACAACCAAGTTACAGTCGCAAAAGCACAACAGATAATATCATTACCCCTAATCTTTATCTGTCTACACCGCTTTTCGGTGAGAAAACAAAGCAAGAACCGAAAAAATTAGAAAAGAAAAGAAAAAGCTAAACAGAAACTAGATAATGTCTGGTATGTATGGTCAAGAAGGCGATTCTGGTCCTCCATCTTATGGCGGTGGTGGTGGATACGGTGGAGGCGGCCCCGGAGCTGGCGCAGGTGGATATGGAGGCTATGGCGGAGGTGGCCGCGGTGGATATAGTGGTCGAGGTGGCGGTGGGAGCGTTGGCGGCAGAGGTGGGGGATATGGTGGTAATTCGCAAAGTCGAGGTAATTAGTTAATTAATTTGTTTTTACTAGCTTGAATTGGTAACTGTTAGGGTTTAGAGATCTGTGTTTGTGATTTTGAGTATTAACTGTTATTGGGTCTGATCTACATGTAGGAGATGGATACCAAGGAGGAGATCGTGGAGGCAGAGGAGGCGGCGGCGGAAGAGGTGGTGGCCGAGGTGGAAGCGGCAGGGACGGTGACTGGCCTTGCCCTGATCCAAGGTAATCTCTCTGTTCTGTGATTTAGTTAGGTCTTAACGCTTTTTTTATAATTTGTAATTGAAGATTTATTAGGACTGGGTTATGCAATTGTTGTGTTATAGTATGTGTGAGTTTTTGTAATGGAAACTGGTGTATATGTGTATGTAGCTGTGGGAATTTGAACTTTGCAAGAAGATCCGAGTGTAATAAATGCGGTACTCCTTCTCCTTCTGCTGGCCAAAATGATCGTGGTGGTGGTAATAGAGGAGGAAGTGGTTCAGGATATGGTGGTACTCGAGGGGGGAGAGGTGGTGGTAGTTATGACGGTAATAGAAGTAGCAATTATAATGACGGAAGCAGAGGAGGTGGCAATAGAGGTGGATCTTATGGTGGTAATCAAGGAAGAGGTGATAGTGGATATAATCAGGCGCCACCACCATCTCTTCCTTCTTATGGTGGTGGTGGAGGTAATTATCCACCTGCTCCTAACTCGTACAGTGCAAATGCTAATTATGGAATGGAAGCAGTTCCTCCACCAACAAGCTATACTGGTGGACCCACATCGTACCCTCCGTCTTATGGTGGCCCTGCTAGTGGTTATGGTGGTGATGCTACGGGTGAGGTGAGGAGTGGTGGACGAGGTGGTCAACCTGGTGGTCGTGGTGGTGGTTCGCGATATACTGGAGGTAGTGGTTATGGGGCTGCTCCTGATGATGCCCCGGCTAAAATTAAGCAGTGTGATGATAATTGTGATGATACTTGCGACAACTCAAGAATATACATATCTAATTTGCCACCTGATGTGACCATTGAAGAACTGAGAGAGCTTTTTGCTGGAATTGGACAAGTAATTCCAGATCTTTTCTTTTCTTGTTATATATAAATGAATTTTGAATTTGGTAATTGCGCTGAAGTTGCTTGTTGTTTGACAGAAATTGTTGATTTTGTAATCCGCTACATAATTGCTTGTTGTTCCTGTAAATTGCATTAACAAATTTTGTGATTTGGTTAGTTATTGTTCCTTCTTTATCAAATTACAGTATAAATTTATGGGAGTTTTATCTTTCAAAGTGTGTTTTCTGTTTTTTATTTCCCAAATGCATGAAATTTTTTTTATCAATGCCCTTGTTTGTGGGAAAGAAATTCAATTTAGCGTTGCTTATGTAGTGGCTTCTCTTTTGTGAGGGGAATTTAGCTCCAAGTATTCATGTGCTATGGTCATAGCATGTACCAAACTTCACTCTATAAATTTCCATCCCTTGTACCTATGAGGAATCCTTGAAGCTCATTCCCTTGATACAATTTTCAAGCACAAATTTTGGAGATGCACTGAAATAATGTGAAAACTGTGTCTTTTTAGGTTGGAAGGATTAAGCAGAAGCGGGGCTATAAAGATCAATGGCCCTGGAATATAAAGATATACACAGATGAGAAGGGAAACAACAAAGGCGATGCATGTTTGGCTTATGAAGACCCATCTGCTGCTCACTCTGCTGGCGGTTTTTACAACAGTATTGACCACGCTACTGTTTCTCCATTTCCTATCCAGTACTTTTTTTCTTAAATAAGTTAACTAAGCATCATGAACGGATTTTTATTTTTACTTCTACTTCATAACTGTGTTGGTTTTCCAGATTATGACATGAGGGGCTATAAAATCAATGTTGCAATGGCAGAGAAGTCAGCCCCGAGGCAACCTGCAAATGACCACGGGTATTTCCACTAACGATGCCCTCCTTTCTTTTGACTAGCAAAAGTTTATTTCAGCTGTGTTTTGGAGGTTCTGAAGCGTGTTCCTATTTGGGTACTTTATTTCTGATTGTGGGTGGTGGTATTTTTAATTTTTCATGTGCATTTTTAATTCTTACGGGGTTTCTTTTATTCCCAGGGTCAGCTAATGCTCAACTTGCTTAACACTTATGGATAGGGAGGTTAATTGCCTTGTTGGAGTTTCCTGATTATATTGTGCTTGCTTAACCCTGAACTAAAATTAGCAATAGCAATCTACCAAGCTGTCCTATTTTAATGGGCCTTGGTGGCAGCTTACAAAACTATTTTCTGTGACATATTTGCTTACTTTTAGAAGTTTGCTTCTTTCTTTCCCTGGTTGAATCTCAGTGATGATCCCTTATTCAGCTTTTTGAATGGGAACATGAAACTAAAAAAAGCTGAAATAATGGGAGTGAGACTGGCACTTGACCTTTAAAAGTTATATGAAACCAGTCCAGTGGTTACTTCCCTATTATCTTTTACAGTTTCATTTCTGTGATCTCAGCTATAACTCTTTGAAACTTTGATGTTGGAAATTTTCAAAAGTTGACCTTGGGGGATGGGAGGTAGACTAGTATCCGATACTTTTAAATCTGAAGAACAAGCGTTATTAGCTTGAAGTTTTGTTTATTGTATCAAATATCATTGAGGAGTTGGGTTGGCTTGCTTCTAATCTTCATCACATTTAAACTTGTGTTTTGGGTTTTAATAACCCTGGGGCGTGATTGGTTACCATGCAACAAAGATGGATGACCAAATAATCTTAGTGCTTTATTTAGATGCATAATGTATTTTTGTATTGACTTGTTTGGCGCTTCCCTTATTTGGCAGAAATAGGATTAAATTTGAACTCAAATAGTCACCGTGCTTTTATTATGATTTCTGGCCTGCAAAACATGTCATACTAGTCAGGAGTTTATTCTCAAATAGGTTGAGAGTTTGAAAGCCTGTTTTTTTGGAAGTTGTTTTATTAACCTTTTCTTTTATTGAATTTGTATCTACTTTAGCTTTTCAAGAGTTATTCCCCCCTGTCCTGGAAGTACTTTTGTGGAAAACAAATGTTTAATTTTGACATCCCATTTCGTTAAATGTAATCTGGATGTAGTGGTGGTTATGTAGAGGCTGCATTTTTTTTACTGTTTTTACTGATTGACTGTGCAACAGCGGTGGTAGAGGTGGCTATGGTGGTGGAGATCGACGTAACTACCGAGATGCTGGAAATTCTGGCCCAGACAGGCATCAACATGGTGGAAACCGATCACGTCCTTACTGAGTTTCATCTCTGAGCTGTTTATGTACTAAGAATTATGATCTGAGGGTTTTAATTATATTCCATTTCCTGGGGTTGTTCTTGAACTGGAGACTAAGAGGTAGGTTGTTCACTTGCACCGAGTAGTGCCCCCTTTTCTCCTTTCCTTGTTCATCTGTTGCTACCTGGAGGGGTTTCTGCTTTAGGCATGGGATTGATTTAATTGTGTGGATGTTTTTATAGAGGCAAGTGGATAAACTCCAAATTGCTTGCTGCTAAGGTAGGTTGATATTTTCAGGTGAGTTGCGCCTCTTACAAAATCACGCTTTATCCTTGTTTTAGGATGCGCAATGTGCTGCATTGTAGAAATACCTTTTGAATGAGGCATGGGAACTTGTATTTGGTGTATGCATTCCTTTCCTAGGTAATATGTCAAATAAAGTATAAAAAAAGTTGACCGGGCCCTTCTAGCTTTAGTTTGTTATACTGATTGGGAGATAGAAATTCCACAACAATCTGTTTTGTAATCTTTTTTATTTTATTTTTGTGCTCCAGTTTAATGTTGGTAGTTTATAGTTTACATACAAATGGAATTTAGGCAATGTTCTAGATCTGGGCAGGGCAGTCGGTCAATGAAGAACAGAAGAAGAATCCTGTTTGTGTTTGTATTTGTGTTTTTGTTATCTGGAGAGTGAACCTAGATTTTTATGAGATATTTTCTCTATTTTATCACCCAAATCTTGGTCTGCATGAAAGAATATGCTCGTGTATATGTTGAAATTACCTGCATTACTGTTTGGGATCCGCCTTGTTTTTTCCATATGATGTTTGTGAGTATTTCATAGGGATGTCTAATAGCCGTCTGTATTATCACAATTTTACCTGACACAAACCATGTACATGTTGATTTCATGATCTGAGAGGTCTATAATCTATGAATTTTTTTTAGTTGGTTATAGTAATTGCTATAAAATGCATTAGGATTGCTTGGTTAGATGCACTTCTGGTCATGTTGCCATAACACGAGCGATCTTCGAATGATGGCTGGGGTCTCTTGGGTCCACCGGTGCTCTACTGCCCATATGCCATCAACATCTCTAGTTTCTCGGCATCCAAGCTGTTAACCTGCAGTAACATTGAAGCTGCTCAAATTCTGCAGAGAAACTCCTTTTTTTTGGTGTGTGGCGCTGCTGGTGCCTTTTATTGCGACGATTGTCAC
>Ga0325414_1006514_pt1 | contig 12383 bp, 7 predicted proteins | sample PopdelMetagenome_8_FD_206183 | JGI IMG/M metagenome (GOLD analysis project Ga0325414, IMG submission 206183) | Populus deltoides microbial communities from Bellville, Georgia, United States - Leaf-PdKOR-R3 | ecosystem: Host-associated > Plants > Phyllosphere > Phylloplane/Leaf | place: USA... | reverse complement strand
TAAACCACGAATCGACGTGGGTTGTGATAGGTTTTCTGCGCCGGCCGGTTCTACTGCTCTGTCGGTTGCTAATGGTGGAGGGCGATGGTAGCTGAAGCCGCAGGTCTGCTGTGGTCCTATGGAGGCGCCGCTGAAGATGATTTGGTGCGATCTGTCAGAGGCATGGGGAGTGGCCTTCTGAAGGAGAATTTGTTGTCGTGGGTCTTGTTATGGTCGTCGTTGATGCACGTTATGATCGGCTCCAGATTTGCTGAGTTTACAGCGGCTGTTTGCTGGTGGAGAAGATGAACAGTGTTTCCTCTTTTTTTTCAGAACAGTAGGATTTTTCCTTCTTTTTTTTTTTTAGATCAAACTGGATCTAGGGTTTAGTATAGACATGTGGATCGTTTAATTGTAAGAATAATTAAAACCCTGACTCTGATACCAAATTTGATGCGGAACAACAAACAAAAGAATTAAAACCGGGAAAAGAAAGAAGCTTTTAGAGAAGAAGCTGAGAAGAGAAAGCCAAGAAAGAGAAGAAAAGGGATTGGAGATATGCAAAAGTTGCAAATTTTCATTAATCATCAAAAGTCCCTTAACATTTAGAAAAGTGGGATATAAATACTAAAACCCTAACTAGAACAAGCGTTTGGGCTTATAGCCCACTAAATAAAATACCCAACAATAATTAAATCAAACCCAACAAATAAAACCAAATTAATAAACCTTAACTAAAAGTTCATATAAATTAAACCCAAAACATAAGTTAAAGCCCAATTTCTCAATTGTTTGGGCTATTCTCCATCATCTATGATCATTCGCGTGCATAAATAATATTTCGGGTTCGGCGTCCCCATCACCAAAGTTTCTCGTTCTTCTTATCACAAGTAATCTTCATGCTAAAAATTTGTTATATTGGTCCTAAGTATTTCATTGAAAAAGACTTGTCTAACTTTCCATTCAAACTCTAGATCTTTTTAGCATTATAGCCAACAGGTGAAAACAATGAAGTTACCATCAGAAAATCTTTTTATAAATACATAATGATCGGAAATGGCCATTTATAACCATGTTTCATCATAAAAAAAAATCAAACTTTTTGTACTACTATATTGAAGCTTGTTTTAACCCATACAAACTCTTCTTCAGCTGCAAACTAGTTGCTCTTTACCTTTCTCTTTGAACTCTTTAGGCTGCTCCATGTAGATCTCCTCATCTAAGTCACCATGGAGAAAAACAATTTTCACATCAAGTTGTTTAACTTCAAGATTCAAACTAACAGTTAAACCAAGCATAGCTTGGATTGAATACATATTGACCATAGGTGAAAATATTTCTTCAAATCAATACCCTTCTTTAAACCAAAATCTTTCATAACCAATCTTGCCTTATGCTTTGGTTGTGAGCAATTTTCTTCATTTTTCAACTTGAACATTCATTTGTTCTTGAGTGCTCTCTAGCCTGTAGAAAACTTTACTAACTTGAAATTATGGTTCTCATACAAGGATTTCATCTTTTCTTGTATGGCTTTTAGCCACTCATTTTTCTTCTCATGTGACATAAATACATCAAAACATTTTACCTCTCCTCCATCAGTAACCAACACATACTTACGAAGAGAATATATGGTGAAAGCTTGTGAGGTATTATAGGTTATAGGAGTGATCATTTTCAGTTCGATTCGGTTTTTATCAAAAAAAAAATAACTGAACTAGTTTTTTTAAAAAAACCATATCAGAACCGGTTCAAACCAACCGATTTCAGTTTGGTTAGGTTATTTTAGAACAAAAACCGATTCAAACCGGTTTGGCTTGGTTTTTTTGGTTTGGCTCGGTTTTTCAGTTTGGGTTCGGTTCGGTTTTTTCAGCTTCAGGCTTATAAAACCGAAACCAAACTGAACTGATCGATTTTTCAAAATTTTAACTAGTTTAATCGGTTTTTTTTCACGGTTTTGTTTTTTCAATATTTTTTTTCCAGTTTTCTCGGTTTAATCAGTTTTTTAGTTTTTTTACTCACCCCTAGGTATAATGGACCTTCTCAACTGTGGCTCATCTAGAGCTTTTTGAATAACATGTTAAGAAATAATATCACCATCATCATCATTAGCCAGCTAAGGATCATTAACAAATGGCTCAAATGGAAAACCCTTATTATTATAATTTTACATATCTCCTTTATGATTAAAAAGCATCAAAGGTAATTATGGAGTAAGTCTTGAATCCAAATTAGTAGGAACAAAATTAGTAAATTTTATATTCTCTTATTATTCAAAGTCTTTAATAGTTTGATCTTCAATATATATAACAAATCCCTTAACCTATAACCAAACTTACCATCTTTAAAGCCCAATAAAACACATTACTTAGTCTTGTTGTTAAGATTAGAACATCTCTAGAAACATGTACAAATACCTTGCAGCCAAACACTCTTAAATATACATAAGAAACATCTTTTCCTTTCTATACTCTATGTAAAACATCAAAATCAAGAGGAACTAATGAAGAAAGGTTGATAATGGAAACTATGATCTTTATATCCTCACCCTAAAAGGATTTAGGTAGTTTAGCATGAGAGAGCATACATCTAATTCTTTCAATAATGGTTATGTTTATTCTCTCAACCACTCTATTATGTTGTGGAGTCTTTAGAAATATCTTCTATACCTTAATACCAATATATCTCAAAAGGTCTTTTATATTCACCACTATTGTCAACTCCAACATATTTAAGATTTCTACCAGTTTTCTTTTTAACTCTAGCATGAAAATCCTCAAAAGACATCAAGCACCTAATTTTTGGATTTCAAACAAGTGGCCTAAAATTTCCTAGAATAATCATTAATAAAACCAAAAAAATACAAAGCACCTCCAATAAACTTATCAATCATAAAGCAAACATCAATTTGAATCAAATCAAGAAAATATGATCTTCTATATAAAGATAATCTTTGAAATGCAACTTTATGTTGTTTATCATCTAAATAATGAGAACAAGTGTTCAAGTTCATAACTTTTTAAGGAAGATAGTTCTTCTTATCAAGAATATTGTTGCACGTGTGCGACGTCGCGGTTATCGTCCTCTCGAACGGGAATTGTAACACCCCCTACTTACACATGGTCAATTCATTACAACACTCATGTGTCAAGTACCAAATGATATATATATATATATATATATATATATATATCTCCACTTAGTTTAAATTAGCATAATTTATCCAATCAACCAACATATAACATTCACAAACATATAAAATGCGTAAAATTGCTTAATTATTAATACTAGAATTTGAATGAATAGATAAGAAAGAAATAATATAAATATACATTGAGTACAAATTTGCATTCTTAAAAACATCATGATTAATTAAAAACATACGTTCAATTCTAAAATAAAACACAGTTTAATTGTTCTAATATCTTATTACAAAAGCCTTGAGAAAACATTTGGAAATCCAAAATCTAAATACTAATATCAAGCAAATAGTCCTCTAGTCATGATAGGCATGAGAAGGTCCTGAAAGAGAAACAATATATGTAAAAATAATCAATCACAAGAAATGAAATAAATATATTCACCATTAATATAATTATTAATTTCTAACAAAAACATAATATCCATTGGTACAATACCAAATCATGGAAACTTCAAATTTTTTATATCTAGTTCGTCAACCCTTTCTAGCATTCTCAACTTTCACCAAAATGAAGGTTAAAATTTGCGTTTGCCACCACACTTGTGGCCGACTATGATTTGTATTTGTCCCTACTCTTGTGGCTGACTACTATACACATTTTCCCCCACTCATGTGGCCGGCCATTAACCTTTTCGCCCCCTCTCTTGTGGCTGGCTATATTTCCCTTGCCCCCCCCACACGTGGCTGACTATTATGTACTTGCCCCACTTATATAGTCGGTTATTTTATCTCTTTGAATTAGCCTTATTCAATCTAGTAATAACAATAATAACCATATACAATTTCATCATATTAACTCATGACACCAAATTGTCATGTCCAACCTTCTTCCATTTTTATGAATACTTTAATGCTCATTTTCATACATCTTCATATAATAATAATAACAACAATAACAACAACAACAACAACAATAACAAGAACAAAAAATTTCAAACTATCATTAACTTTTAAAAAAAGTAGAGACAATAAAAGATTTCAGAATATAAATAACTTTTTTTAAAAAAAGTAAAGATAAGGTGGTAAACACTACTTACTCCTCTTAGTGGTCATATTCCACTAGCTTATGGTCATATAGTCGATGCCTCTCTTATTTCACATAAAACCATTATTAAACATCACTTTTTAATATCAAGAATTGTATCCCATTATTTTTTACTTTCCCATTCATTCCTTTTTCAACGGTTCTTATCAACTTACAAGCATCATTATCAATCGCATGCACAATTTCCATATCTAGATTAGATCATTATTTCATGTTCACATAACCATCTGTTAACCCGAATCATGTAGACTTTTCCTAGCTAATATCTTAATCCCAAACTTACCTCACCTTAATTACTTTATATGAGACTCTAATTTTCCATTATTTATGTTTTTAGGGCTGCCTAAATCAACCCCTTAACAACTAATAGTAGGGCTGTCATGACAGTCTTACTTTAGTCTCCTAGAGACACTTTTAATCCCTAAATAATTTTACACTTAAGGCTATCACTCAAACTCCTTTTTTTTTTTTTTTTTATCATTTTGGAGGGGTATTTAGCCCCTTAAACATCTATACTTTCAAGGCTGTTACAGCAGCCCCAAAATCTCTCAAAAATTACATCCCCCTAATGCTCATTTTTTCCTTTAATCTTGAGGTTGTTTTGGCAGCCCATATTCCACCCCTATAGGGTTTCAACATATCATAAAATCATATGTCAAAGCTCATTAATAGCAACCCTTACACCCCTTCAAATATTGTAATTTAAATCAACCCTAAAATTATTTCAATACATCTATTTATTCTACATAATTACAAGAGTTCTTTCATAAACACAATACAAAACTTTTGAAGAACCTTTATCAATATGAATTCAAGAATTTCAAGAACTTCATCATTTACATTATTCAAGAATCCCACCATTTGGTCGAACTCTTCCCTCCTTTAAAATCAAGAGTTTTTCTTTCAAGATCAAATCTTACACAATTCACACTTACTTTTATTCTCTATTCATAATACTTCATTAGGGATTAATTATATTCCCTATTCATAATACTTTATTAGGGATTATTATTTTCCCCAATATATTCAAAACCCTAAAATTCAAGAATTTAAGAAACTCAATCTTTTATCAAGATTTAATGCAAATTAACTTAAATTCCCTACTTTTTTTATATGTCTACTTCATTAATTACACACAAGAATCAATCAAGAATCTCTCCCTACTATTTCTTCCCTTGGTCGAACCTAGTGGTGCCTATTTCCCTAGGATTTTCTTCAGTTTTGTTGTTTCTTTTACTTCATTACACATTCTAAAATTATCTACTAATTCAATTTCAAAGAATCAATGATTTTCCCTAATTCTTGCATGAACCCTAGAATTCAAGATTTAGGGTTTTTCTCATCTTTCTTGAAATTGTCATACAAAACCCCATTCTATTGTTTTTATATGATGATGGTAGCCTAAAGACACATGATCTAACATAAGGACATCTCCCCCCGTAAAATTATGATTGGTTGAACCTATAGGTTAAGATTCCTTAGGGTTTTCTTTTCAATTCATGGAAATTTATTTCAAAAATAACCTATAATCATCATCCCATGCCAAGATTCTTAAGAATTAACAATTTCCTCTAAATTCTATATAAACCCTTATTTCATAAATTTTAGGGTTTTCATTTTTTTTTGTTCAAGAATCACATAATTGGTCATAATTCTATTGTTTAAAGCACTTATTTAAGATTTTGAAGTGATTGAACCTTTTGATTGATGCTTCTACCAATCTTTCTTTTGCTCCCTAGATTTTCCTTCCTAGCCATGATTCCTCTTCTTTCTTCTTCCCTTAAGACTTGATCTTTAATTAAACCTTATCTCCCTCACTCACGGTTAGAATCTCACTTTCCCTAATTCTCTCAATCTTTTGTTTTTAAGAAGTAAAGAGAATGTATAGAGTGGTTTCTCCTCTTTGTCAATCCCTTTCCCCACTATGAATAATTGACCTCCCACTTCTTTAAAGAAACCTAACAATTTATTTCCCCCTTTTTTATTTAATATCATTGTCATTTATTTGGTATGATTATTATTATTATTTATTTATTTACTCACTTTCTTTTCCCATTTTTTACGTAATCGTCAAAATTTATTTCATCATTCCTTTCTCTTATTCTACTAAAATTGCTACAATGATTTCTTTCTTTCTTTTAAATATGTCGAGGTTTACAAGGATCTTCAGGATGTTGGTGGAAAGAATAAGAAATTCTTGTCATTTATGAGTAAAAAAAAAAAATGGAGTCGCCACCTAATATTTTAGTCATTAGAAACCCTAACTGGTCTTAAAGTTTGAATAAGGAGAATAGTTGTGTTTAGGTAGGATGTATAAACCCTAGTATATCTTATCTGAGGTAAGCTATATTGTTTATCTATCTAATATAAACTAAGGCGTTGTTGTGTTTTTTAACCGTTGGTCTGTCTAATTATTAAAGTCTGTCCACCCTATTAGAGTGGACCATAACTTTAGAGGTTAAGCCTAACCATTCTAAAGTAAAAAATATAAAATATTCTTTTTATTTAATATCGAGAATATATTTTACGTATAAGTTCATAATCGCGTATATTAAAAGAAACAAAATAAATTTTTTGGTTTTTTGAGATGTAGGCGTAAGCTAAATTCTCATGGTTTTAATAATCTGGTTATTAAATTAAAAAAAAAGCATGCAAATATGTAAACAAAACTATTTTCTTGAATTTTTTTATATTTAAAAAAAATGCTAAATCACGTCGTGCATTTTTTATTTCTATTATTTATGAAAATATGATTTTTTATTATTATTTTTGAGAGACTTGGTCATATGCAATTTAAAATAAAATTATATTTTTGAAAGAAAGATTTTTGTTGTTTTTTTTAATGGAAAAAACTGATTTATTTAATATCAAAAAAATATCTCGTATTTAGATCACAATTTCATATATTAAATACGAGAGGGTAAAAAATGTGGGGAAACCAAAATTAATTGCTAAATAAATCTTCCAAAGATTTTGGAAATTTATTAAAACTAGACTAAAACCATGTTTGACAAAACACAATAACATCAAACTATTTTAATCAAGATGTCAACTCAACACAACTATTTATTCATCAATCACCAACTTAATGATCCAACACATACCAATAATCAAACATAAAGTCTTGTTAATTTAGTGAATTATATTTAAATCTCATGCTAAATCAAACACAACAACACAAACCCAAGCATAATTCATGCATCAATATTTAATGTTTAATTATCAATCACAATCTAAAAAAATAAACTCACAATCCAATATAAATTATCAAATCATCTCAAAACACATATCAATTCAAATCAAACAAAGTCCAAATAGTCTAAAATTTATACACAACAACGAGATTTTATCCCAAAATTCATAACATTTTTCCTGTGAAACCCTGAAAAAAAAAAGTGATTGAAATAAATGGTTAAATTTAAAAAAATTATATAAATTAATAAAAATATTTCACATATTGACTAGTTTCACGCTATTGAGTAGAACGCTCAATTCGACCATTAGATCAAACTGAAATTTTACGAGAAATCTCATAACATATAACATTTAATTATAATTTGAGGGCAATCCAAGTTCAGCAAGATATTTTAAAAAATGCTAATAGTCTAATAGTAAATAACATAAAATTCATCAATGGCAGTTTTGTAAATAATTTGATGAGTTGGCAAAGTCCAACAATTTATTCTCCTTCTTTTGACGCCAGAAACAGAGGTAACAGAGAAATAAAAAAGGGAGAGAAAAGAAGGAGGGAAAAACACTTTAAACAAAAAAATTACCTTGAGAGAAAGAGTAGAAACTGTGTAGAATCAAGGATCTAAAAGGTGTAAAACAACGAATCACTCCCTCAAGCAAGGATTTAAGAAGAAACTATGTGAGGGAGAAGGGAGAGAAATGGGTTGTAAGTCATGGCAAAGAAGAAAAATTAAAAGGGAGGAAAAATATCACCAGCTTAGCTTTTAAAGTTCATTTTAGTGTCAGGTAATGAGTTCTAAGTTGTTTAAACAAGTTTGGATGGAAAGAAATAGATTTAATGCATTGTTCTAAGATTTTTTGAATTAGGGTTCTTATGAGAGAATTTGAGGGAAAATGTGAAATTGTTGAAATTGATATATTTATGATAAGATAGGTTGAAAATGGTGCAAAATAATAAAGGATGGAAGATAAAAAAAAATTAAAAAATTAGGTGTTATGGAAACAACATTGGTCGACCATGTTTGAAATAAAGGAGGATGAACATGAAATGTAATAAAGCTAGTATAATTGTGTGTGATTATAATGTGTGTGATACATAAATGATTAAGTTGTTTATAGGGATATAATTATATGTGGAAAAGTTAAGTAAATAAAAGGTTAATGTCAATACATGCTAATATGTCAGGGTGAGAATTTAATGAATTTCAATGCAAAATATTGGAAAGAGTATTAAATTATATGTTTATGAACAAGTTAGTTAATTATAAAAGTGAGGATTTATTTGGATGATCATATGACATAGTTATTTTGCCATGCTTAGTCAAATCAAATATAAACAAAAAAAATTAAATTAAGGAGATATGGAAATAAATAATTGAAGGTATAAAAGTGTAAATCAATGAGGATTGAAAGTATGTACTACCGATAATAAAATATGTATTTTAAGGGAAATTAAGTTAGGAAAATATGTATATTGATAAGAAATACAAACAAAAGAATTAATTAGTATGAATTGAATTAATGTTGAGACGAGAATTATTGGAATATGTAATGTTGAAATATGTAACATGACCATGAAATTATGTATGTGTTACAATTCTGGATATGAATACGCTAACAAGCATATTTTCCTTTTAATTATATGAGGAGCATTTTGTGGCTGGAACTTTAGCGGAGCGAGCTCGAACACCTGGAGCTAGAGGTAGGTGTTTTGCTATTTAACTATATAAAGTTTTTGTAGTTGTTCTTTTGTTTTTTTTTCATATGTGATTGGGTTATATTTATTATGTATGCTTGATAATTATTAGAACCGAATTGTGTCATGTATGTAAGAGAATTATGAGAACATATGGTGAAGAATGAAAACTTTCGATTAATAAAATTAGTTAATATAAAAAATAATGTGTATGACTTAGTTATCTAAATGGTTTTGATTATAAATTGAGGAAGACCTGGATTATTTATGTGATTACTTGGTTTCCATTAAGATGAGGATCAAGGTGGCAACATGAGTAAACTTTACAAGCAAACTATGAAGCTTGGTAATGGAGAAATCATCTAAAAGTAATTAAAGTTGTATGATATGTCTAGAGAAAATTTATTAGAGATTATGGTGTTAAAAAAATGTGTAAACTATATACATGTGTAAATAAATTAAATTAGTATTACTAAATAAATTACATTGCATTATTGCAGGTCCTTCTCATACCGCAGGACAACCTTGATTCTCTTCTTTTGTGGGTAGTTATTTACTAGGTATATTTTGATATTTGATTTATGTAATTTTCTAGTTCATTAGGATTTGAAGTTATCTTTTGGGCTTGTAATTAATTTTAAGTCATATACCACTATTTAGATAATTAAATCTCTTTTGTGTAGGTATTAAAGAATTTTAGTATGCATGTAGATAACTTTATAATATGCTTTGTTTTAATGACATCATGTATGAATAGAAAAGATATATGACACTATTGTTAGTATGGAAAATGAAGAAGGTATAAGTCGAAGTGGATGAAATGATAAGAAATCAAATTATCTTGAAGAAGGTCTAGGATGGTTAAATTATAAATATGCAGGATAAATTGTGTTTTTGGTTGATGTCGACACTTTAAAAGGTCAATTTACAGAGGAGACTCTGTAGGGACCATGACACACACACATACAAATATAAATATATGTGTGTGTGTGCGCACGCATAAAAAAAATTTCTAATTTTTCAACGACTATGACATAAGGAGCAGTGGCGGCTCGTAGGTCCCATGTACCGCCATCATTGGTGGCGTATGTGTTCATCCATCATCACCAGTAAAGGAAAAAAAAGGGGTGGATCGGGTTGATTTCTTTCTGCTCTTTCTTCCCATGTCGGTGATGAAGACTCTGCTCGAAGAGGAAAGAAAGAGAAGTTGTTATGCCTATAATTAAAATAGGTCAAAAATTGGGTTATGACAATGCCGATTGTAGGACAACCGCCACTTGCAAAACCAAGAAAAACACATAGCAATGCTTTGGTTCCATCTCTCATTTTATCTATAGATTTGCTTTTCTTTTTATTGGATCTTCTCTTCTTCTTTGGCTGGTGGTATGTTTCAATGTCCTTCAATAAAGACCAAAGATGTTTTTAAAAAAGAAACGTGTTGCTATTGTCACTCATAAGTTGCTCTCAACTTGGTTCTGCTACCTTGAAGCAGCTGGAAAGTTATGTTGGTTTTGTTGCTACTCTTAGTTATGATAGAGATATAACAAGTTAGCCTTGATGAAATTGAAAGCTGGCCAATGGAATGGAAGGGAGATGGGTTTGTTAGCAGAAAGATCCGTTGTCAATCTTGTTATGGGTTGTATGACCACATGATTACAAGATTTGCATTAGATTTATATTGATTATATTATGGTAAAATTAAGATCAAAATTCACCCACTTAAATGAAATGTATGTAGCCTTTGAACAAATAAGAATGCATTATTTAAAAAGAAATTCTATAAAAGTGATTTTGGAGTGCAAGTAGGAAATTTTCTAGGGTTTATAATGCATCAACTAAAGATGATAAAAAAAAAAAGCACAACCATGGAAGCAAACCCTCCTCGTAACAATAAAAGAAATACAAAGCCTTATTGATGATATTAATTTTCTGAGACTTATATCAAATAATATTGGAAGGATAAGACCTATTATAGAACTGCTGAGAGGAAAGAATTCTATGAGTTTCAGTGGAAAGAGAAGCAACAAATTTCTTTTGAAAACATTAAAATTGATTTATCTAAACCCCTAGTTGGTGGTCCCATCAAGGTCTAGTAAATCTTTGATGCTATATATTTTCACAAAAGAAGGATCTAATGGCAACATGTTAGCATAAGAAAATGATTTTGGAAATCAACATATTGTGTATTGTTTTAGGCCTTATTTGTTTTTACATTTCAAAAGTGATTTTGAAAAAAATTAATTTTTTCAATTTTTTTATTTGCTTTAAATTAATATTATTTTAGTGTTTTCATATCATTTTGATGCAATGATATTAAAAATGATTTTTAAAAAATAATAATAAAATATTATTTTGATACTTTTCCGTGTAAAAAACATTTTAAAAAGTAATCGCAACTATATTCTCAAACACCCCTAGTCCTGCGCTCATGAAAGTGGAAGAAAATTTCATATTGATAGAGAAATTGTTGTGTTTTGCCTATGTTAAATTATGCTTGTACATGTAGTTTATGTAATGTAATATAGAAAATAGATTTAATTAAATACATGTTATCAAGACAGGATGTGTTGGTAAATAAAAATTGTCATTGTCTAGGTTTGATATGCATTTATGTATACAAACAGTTAAAGAACAAGCATTGGATGATTTTGAGCTCATTATCTTTCCATACATTTATAAGACCAAAAACAAACTGGTGCAGGGGTGGTGAATGGTCATGATCTCCCTTACAAGTCACCTTGTCTTTTAATTAGACGCCTAAATAATCAAGCTAAGATGCTATTTGGTATTGTGGCTACGGGTGAACAATTAAGATGCTGTTTGGTATTATGGTTGTGGGTGAGGTTCACCCGCAGCTACACATTTTAATGTTTGGTAAACAAAACAAACCTGATTTTACTTGATAGGGTCTACTAATTTTTGCTGCCCAGCCGCAGGAATGGAGAAGCAGCAAATGGTAATTTTTTTGGAATAGTGGAGCATGGCTCCACTGTTGCAATGTTCAGTTTTTTTTTAAAAAATCAATGAAAAAAGTTTAGTTTTTTTTTTCCGAACAACACCAGTGCGGTTAATCGTGAACAATATTTTTTTTTGTTTTTTTTAAATTAGTTTAAGGTAAATTAAATTTACTCGTACTGTAATGAAATTGTAAATTTTTTTAAAAAAATTGTGTTGTACTCGAAAAATTAGTATTTAATATTATTTAATAACACTACATAAATTAGAAAGATATCGCATGATGACGTAACATTTGTGGAATTTGATCGCAATTC
>Ga0325414_1006511_pt1 | contig 12386 bp, 9 predicted proteins | sample PopdelMetagenome_8_FD_206183 | JGI IMG/M metagenome (GOLD analysis project Ga0325414, IMG submission 206183) | Populus deltoides microbial communities from Bellville, Georgia, United States - Leaf-PdKOR-R3 | ecosystem: Host-associated > Plants > Phyllosphere > Phylloplane/Leaf | place: USA... | reverse complement strand
CGACTCCCATTTCATTTTTTCCACTGATAAGAGACAAGAATTCCTTGTCTCACCATATTTTCAAGATACACCCACACACATTGAGCGAGGGAGGACGATCGCCGCGACGCCGCACACGTGCGACAATCAAGAAAGGTGTTTTTTTTAGCACTTATTTTATCAGCATGTATAATAACAAGTAACTTAAACCATGAAGCCACGACTCTTATGGAAAAACTCTTCAAGCTTTGAGAGTGCCATTTATCGGTTCAAATCGCTTACTTGATTAAAAAGGGCTTTTAAAAGCATGTAAGGTAGGCTATGGTTTATGGATATGAAAGAAAGGAATTTTACAGGCTCAAAAGGTGTTTGAGGGCTTCAAAAACCTAGGATCAACATCAATTATTCATCATTTCTCTTTCTCTTATTGTGTTTATAGAGAAAACGACATATAACCTTATTAACCTCAAATATCAGAATTCTCTTAACATATGTCAGAATGCAAATCCAACTTTTTCTTTAATGAATAACCAATCTCAATCATCTGTTAACATCAGGAGTTTTATCATGGATGCCAAAAGTCATGTTTGTAGCCTAGATTTTTTTTTTTTGACTTTTGACATTTGTTGTGAAACTTTTTTTGTCTTTCTTAAACTTAATAGGCATTCTCCTTCCTTTATCTTTGACCTGCCTTTAAGTGTAGGCAATTTTCTTCTCTCTTTTTTTTTTTAATGGCTTTCACATAGCCTTTCTCACAGTTTTTTTTTTTAACATGCCCCCAGTCTAAGTCTTCTTTCTTTTAGCTCTCTCTCAAATGTTGGACTTTTGTTCTAAGCCTTCCCTTTTAATTTTGTTTTCTCTTATTTGCCCCCAGTATGGGGTGTGATCCTCGTCAGGGTTTCTTTTGAAAAGAATATTCTATCAGGCTCAAAATGGGATTGCAAATGATATATTTCCAGTATTGTGAAAGGATACAACAAAGATGGCCTTTTCTCATTTCAAGCAAGAACGGTGTGAACCGATAAATTTTGACCCCGTCCAGTGTAATGATTTGGACTTGCAAGAACCTTGATTCGCGAGTCCATAACTACTGAATCCATCACATATCATTATGCATACTGTTAAAACCTAGCTACATGGTGGGTGATTCAGTTTCATGTGGAGCTCAAGATTTGTTTGGTCACCCCATATCATTTTAACAAGCATCGAGTCATTTCTGAAATCAAAATATTTTTAATCTTTCTAAGCTGACTAGCCTTAATTGCATGCTGGAGTTCGATCAAAATATTTTGTCAAAAATAAAATGTTAAAAAAATCTCCTGACTTTAGAACAACAAAGAGATAAAAAAAAAAAGACATGTTCCGTTAAAGAATGAGATGTGATCCCAAAACAAAATGCAAAATGACAAAATTCCATAACATATAATTGACAATTCATCGCCGTTCTTGGATTAGCTTTTCTGGCAATATCTGTTTTTTCCAAGCATTTTCGATCACTTGTCATTCTAAAGATGTTCGGGGGACAATATAGCCAATGACATCACCTTTCACACACTCAACTTGCATCTTGTTCATCCACATTCAGAGTCATCTCCATCATTGTTCTAGAATCCATGGCAGAACCTTCAATCTTTCCCCTCTTCATAGCTTGTTCAATTCTTTCAGCAATCCTCACAACTTCATGGAAATGTTGAGCTGAACTTCCTATTAAATGCTCATAATAAGGGTGTTAAAAGGTGTTGGCAAACAACATCACCATTTCTGTATCTATCAGTGGAGGTTGAACATATGTTGCCTTATCTCGCCATCTTTGCTCGTATGCCCTCACAGACTCTTGGTTTTCCTTCTCCATAGACATTAGGATGGTTCTGTCAGGAGCAATTTCAAGATTGAACTTGTACTGCTTAAGAAAAGCCTCCACCAAATCTTTCCATTTCTTAACTTTAGCATTGTCCAACCTCATATTCCAGCTTAGGGCAGATCCCGTCAGACTATCTTGGAAAAAATAAATCAACAGCTTATCATCATAAATCACCTCAGCCATTTTATTGCAGTAAGATCGAAGGTGAGTGTTTGGACATTCTAATCCAGTGTATTTGATGAACTCTGGTATCCTAAAGTTCTTTGGTACTATGATGTTTGGTACCAAACACACTTCAACTGCTTGCATGGGATCAAACCAATCCCTACCTTCAACTGCTCTTAATCTTTCTTCCAAAGCACTTATAATTATAATTAGGATCCTAAAAGTTCAATAGAGCATTTATAGATTCTGTTTGTAGTGGTACTCTCATTAGCTGCACAATCCTCCCATATTGTCTCTCAAAGATATATAGTCTCATCAACGTACTTTAAGATGGGTAGCAATTTTTCCATGTCATTTATCATGTGATTCACCTTTGTAATGTGTGGTAATTTACTAGCATAAATTCTTAGACAGTTTTCTTCAGCTAACTATGCCAGCTCAAATTCTTGCCCAAATTATTAAAAAGATAGGTATTTTATGGAATTTATGATTTCAGTTTACGATCTTGCAATATAATCTTAAGGACAAGTTCTATTCGTTAAGTGAATATGAGTAGGAAGATTTCAAATTAACCTGTCATGCTATTATAATCTTAACAAGTTCTAATCTATAAGATTTCAAACTTATATTCTCTGTAAAGAGAATATGGGAATGGTGGGCAAAGAAAACGTTAATGGAATGCAATTTACAAAGAAAACGTTATTACAATTCACATTGCCTTAAAAAAAAGTAGCAGTAAGCACAAAAGCAACCAACGCATCACCCTCAAAAAGTGGCGGAGGAAAATCAGCCTCCAATCGCAGCGTAAAAAGAGCGTCTGAAATTAGCAAATACTGGTAGCAATAAGGAACTTCTACGGCAGTAGCGATTCCAACTCAAAACATAAATCAAGGCTTCACATAATTTTGTTATCCATGCTTTGATGGTAATAATGGAGAATGTTTCAAGGCCAAAGGAGTATCGGTAAATCCTTTATCACTTGGGGAAGAAGAAAAAGAACAGAGAGAGAATGTGACACGTCAGATAACAGGGACAGCATGATTTATTAATTCACGAACACTCTCAAAGCAAAAACTGAGTGGTGGTTGCCGAGAAATTTCCAAAACACCTTAAATATATAATGATGGTGATTAAGACAATCAATGATGGAATTTCTCATTGCCAGAACGATTCTGCCCTGCTTCAGATTGGATCACAAATATTTTATTTTTCATTTAGTGTCTTTATCATGAGAGAAAATGACAGAGGCACTGATCACTCGCATAAAGAAGGGTTTGTTACAAGGAAAACACAAGTAAATACTTAACTGAAGACGATGGTAGGTCTCCAGACACATTGAAGCAAACAGGTACTTTTTCAAAATGCCAATCATCTTCTTCTGGCCTTCCCTTGCCTGAAATGGGAGCGGAAAGGGAGGTGGAACCAAGGTAGAGACTTCACGACTTCCTTATAGAAGTCCTTCATAGTAGTCATGAAGGCGACATATAAAGGGAACTGCATTACTGCAAATACTGACACGGGAAGGAAAGCAGCAATGGACATCAGACCTGTGGTCCATTGCTTCTTCAAGCGAATGACTAAAAGAAGAGTGCATGAAAAAGCAAGCATGGTTGTCATCACTGAGAAGAAGAGTAAAGTAAAGCCACATATCAGTTTCCGAGGAATATTGTGATAGAATTTCTCGCATTCAAAAGGAGTGGTGAGGATAGAAAGGAACATCACAACTGAGGTCAAGGAGCTCGCTAAGGCGGTAACATCCAACACAGTGAAAGCTAAGAAGAAACGGTTGTGAAGGAAAATGGGAAAGCCAAGATCGTTAGAACCTCCAGGTATAGTGTAAGCGGCAGCAAAGACAACGGTGGCCAAAAGAACGGCTACTGCTGAGCATGACTGAGAGGTTTTCTCGATCCAATCTTGCGCCAACTTTAGTTGACCTTTATGCTCCTCTTGGAAGAGCTCGAATGCAGTGAAGTTGTAATTCTTGTCATTCGGAACCACCCACTGTACCCGCTGCTCGGACAGAGAAGGTGGAACCACCCTCTGCACTCGCTGCACGGACAGAGAACATGGAAACAAATTCATCAGTGTCGGTAAAGTCATTTATTATAGGTAAATGGGTTTCCCTTTCATTGGCACATATTCTCTTTTTTCTTCTTCTATTAAAGCAACAGATTGTGCATTAAAGTACAATCTTACTTTACTTATTGCAAGGCAAAAAGAGCTGCCTTTCACTGATTTTCAAGTAAATTGAAATATAGGCAAATTGAAAACTCTGTAATTAACGAACAGATATTACTTAAAGCTTGGAATAAAGAACTGCATTTCATAAAAATATGGCATGGGTTACGATTGTACTAAGAGTAGCTAGCTCACCTTAAACCATTTTATTTCTTCTTGGAGCTGGAGAGCAGGGCCGGGCTTGGTTCCTCCGCTGTAGTGCTTCACGTGTGCAACTTGGTGCAACAATGTGAAGCCATTATTATCTACGCTCGAACTCAGCCTGGTCACTAGTATGTTCTTTTTCTTTACAAGACGGAAAATCTCCCGCCGTCGATTCATCACAGCCACATGCAATATGTTCTGCCCCTCATCATTAACAAGCTCAATACCCTGAGGAAATTTATCAAGTATCTCTTCAGCAATCTCCACTATTCCATTAGTAGTTGCTATAAACAACGGGTTTGGAGGTGAAGGAGGCCTCTCTTGTTTTTTATTTTCTTCTATCTTTGGATGAACATTTTCATTATTTTCCACCTCTCCTACTCCCCTTCCTTTTCCAGTGTCCACTCCTTCTCCTGCTCCCTCTTGTCCTTCCTCTCCTCCTCCTGGGTTTCCTCCCCCTCCTTGTCTTTCACTTTGTCCTCCTCTTCCTCCTTGACCAGGGGTCTCGATATTAACTTTGGAAGGCTTCACTTTGATAGATTGCCACCATTTACGCTGGTTCTTTTTGATAAGCTCCTGGGCAAGTTTCAATGCAGATTCATGCTTGTGCTTTTCTTTCTGGATTCTTTCCACCACTGGCCATCCTATCATGTTTCTTCATATGTGAGATATACACTGAGAGAGCTAGCTATAATGAATTTTCTGCAAATATGAACAGAGGAGTATACCGGAAAATGTACAAAAGTTTAACTTTGGTGAGAAGTGTATAAGTTTCTACTCCTATGTCACTTTTCCGGAGTTTCCCATATAGAAGGCTGCGGAAAAATCATTCACACAGCAGCTGCTGACTGTTGCTTCCTGTATGTATGTATGTATGACTAGTATCACAAAAGGATTTCTGTTCTGGCTTCTCCTATTCTGTCAGATGATTTTATTCCTCAACATGCCTTTGCAAGTTGAAATGGAGAAGGCACCACATTCAAATAAGATTGATGGAATGCAGAGCACGTTGATGAATGAGGTCTGGTAAGAACATCAACAATTTGATCATCAAATGATATGAACTGATCCTAGAGCTCTGTACGAGTGACCATATCACGGAAAAAGGGAAAATCAATTTAGCTTGAAAAACTGGATTCATGGTGAGATACATGACCGTGAAATTATTACATCATAGAAGAGGAAGAGAAGAGGCTGAAAATTCCTAGGTCTGGAAAAAAGAGAATGGAGCCTTTTTAGCTCGGCAACTCGGATCTTTAAAAATATAACCATAACAAGATCCAATTTCTTGTAGTCTAATCGGATCAGAAAAATTTAATATTTTCTCTTTTGAAACTAGGAAACCCATTTAGACAAGGAAAACCTCCCAAGTCGGCGAGGTCAAAGAGAACTCCCTCCGTTCAAGTGACTCTCAGAAAGGAGAAAAGGTTTGTGTTTTTTTTTTGTTTTGTTAAAAAAGATATTTTCTAATGTTCTATCCATACTGTAGGCTAGCTTCTCTCCTATCTTTTCAACAATTTCCAAAGCACACGCATATGTTCTTGAAAGGACTAATGTCAACATTTTCAAAAGCATGTTAGAAAGATTATATGGTAGTTCTTATTTTAGTTATATTCGGGTGGACAGTACTAGCCCATAGGGAAACGCTAAACCCAAGCTCGAGACTGGAACAATCCATCAGGCCAGCTCGTGCGGTCTACCTCCCAATCTCTAAGTATAAGGCCGATTATATTTCTTGCTTGGCAGCAGGAAATTTTGTCCCCCGACGAATTACTGTCGGCATTTACTGAGGATTTTGTTGCATGAGCAGTGTGGTTATTGTTTATACTTGCTCTATTTCAAAACCACAAGAACCAGAGAGCATCATCAGTGGAAAATTATTATTATCAATTTAATAGTTAGGCTGTCCAAGATGGCAAAATAGTTTGAATCTTCAGTACCTTTTTTACTCCGGCTCTGGTCGCCATCACCCTTTGCGGCGGAAAGGACTGCAAAAAACTCACAACTTAAGTCAAATCAAACCTTCTGGGATTTAAAGTAGTGTAAGCAATTTAACATGCTCCAAGAAAAGAAATTAAAACTCGAAAAAAAGTGTTTAATCAGCCGTTTAAACAGCTTGCCTTGAGAGCAGGTGTTCGATCTGGGGTTAGCTTATTAACGCTGATCATATAAATAAATAAATAGAAGAAAAAATGTTGCATCAAACATACAACGGTAGAACAAGTTCGTAATGGTAATTGGGCGCAGTGCACGTCCACTCTTGAAAGCACTGGGCATCCCAGCAAGGACATGAAGACAGGTCATTTCCTGATTGTCCTTCATTTCATAAAGTGATGGATCCAGTTTCAGCAACGTCAGAGCAGTGTCTGCATTAGAAAGTATAATGTCATTTTATTTTATTTTTTTTCCTAATAAATTGTAGATTTAAGTTGTACCTAAAGTGTTTGGGGATGAATGTGTGTGCTAGATGTCTTAAGAGTCTTGTTTGAGAGAGAATAAAAGGATTAAGAACAAAACCAAAGTGTTGTCCTTGGATGGCAGCATGAAGAATCGGCTTTGAATCTTCTCTCTTGCGGTGATCCTCTGATAGCTTTCGCTCTGAGAATAGGCCCCTTTCCTCAGCTAAATACTCCACTATTTCTTTCTGACCACATGCAGCAGCTCTGTAAAATGGAGTCTCCCCAAGCGCGTTTTTAGTCTGAAGTTGCATTGAAGGATCATATTCACCCTGGAGTAAGTGCTTTACTGCTTCCATATTTCCAGCAGAAACTGCTTCATGAAGAACTGTATTTCCATACGCGTTCTTTTTTGTACAGGGATTCCCGACCATTGGATTTTTTTTGGCAATATCGAGTAGAGTTTGAAGCGGCTTAACCCTTTTGCTATACACTGCCAGGTGCAATGGAGTATCTTCCGAAACCGTTACTGGAGACATCACGTACATATCACTGCTGCCACTGCAAGCAAGTTTCATCCTATCCCAGTCTTCTTCCAAGGCTGCTAGGTAGACATCCTTCGCTACAGTTATATATGTCCCCATTTGGACTTCTCTCTTCATTTTTTGTCTGCAATTGCATTCATTAATAATTAGGAGCGAACTCGTAATGCTACGTAAGTTCTTGGTTCCAGCAAACTCTTCATTGAAAACATTAAGTAAACAAAAAACAAATAATTTAGAAGACTGGAAAGGGCGGAGGGCTAGGCAGATTAACATCTATAAATTGATTACTAGGCAATTTACTGAGGATGTTTCAAAATTTATTGACAATCAATTAATCCATTGGTTAAGTACTCTGTAAGACTCCTCACCAAGTGCCAATATCTTACTCGACCTCTAATCTTAAAAAGAAAGATCGATACCAAATTAATACAAGGAAATTCTTAAAAAGAACTTATCAATTCCTAAAAAAGTTAGGCTAATCCCCCCCCCCCCCTTCCCCCTTTTTTTTTTTAATAATATGGACATTAACAAAACAACTAAAAGACAGGGGAAGGTTGAATAGTGAAACAACTGACTCTTTTTTTCTCTCATTTTCAAACTTTTTTTCTTTCAATTATACCCTTTTATAATCTAATTAAAAGAAATTAGGCTTGAAATTATAGTAAAAACATTATATGTAAAGATAAAGGACTAACATATAAAACACGGAAAAAAATAATTGCAAACCACACGTTAGTAATGCCTTTTTTTTTTGGGTTAAAAAGTTTATTTTCTCTATTTTCAATCCCATAAACTAGAGAGAAAAGAGAGAAACTCGCCTAAAAATAGTAAAGAGAGAGAAAGTAGCTAGTTGACATCGATTCAACTAATCATGAAAAGTATCGATTTTAGTGTCAAATGATTCCTTTTCCATTTCATTGTAGTAAATACAAAAAATTAAAAAAAAAAGTTTATTTTCTTTTCACTTATTAAATACATTAAAATAACATCTTTACCCTTAAAATTAAGAAAAATTAAGCCATGCATCTAGGGGCATTTTTTTTCCTTTCACATATATATATATATATATATATATATATATATATATATATATATATATATATATATAATTTCATAACCATGGAGGGCAATTTGGTTTTTTTTGCTTGATAAATTAATATTTAAATCTAAAAGTTGTTAGTGCATGCAGGATGGGTGCCTGCACCCTTTGATCGATGTGTGTAGCGCTCGATGACCAAACTTACATTTTTATTATGTCATTGAAAGCATCGTCACATTCTCTTTCTCAACTTACACTTTTATTATGACATCATTGAAAGCATCGTCACATTCTCTTTCTCATGGTGCGATGCATGACGACAAAGATAGGGTGGTTTGTAGCTGGTGGATTTTTTTTTAGTTTTTCAATTTCAATCTTTATTCTTTTGTTTTTTTTTTCTTTGCCCTTTTATAAAAAAAAAAATTGTTTTCAATTTATTCCTTCAATTTTAATTTGTTATATATTATTTTTTTCAATTCATTAAACTTATTTTTCTTTTCAATTTAACCCTCCAATCAAAAAAAAAATTATCCTCTAATTTTTTTTAGTTCAATTTTCATTCTTATTCATATCATTTTATGTAATTGATTTTTTTTCCCGATTTTATCCTTCAATATTTGATTTGTTGGGGATTGAGTTTCATGGTTTTTTCATTTATGGTGTTTCAGTATAATAATCTAATTCACATATTTGAAAAGTTAACATGGATCGACATCTTTTTTTAGCTTTTTATTATTATTATTATTTCATTGTTCAACATTAACTTTTTTTTTTTAAGATTGGCTTTGTGATTCTTTTTAATTTTATTTTTGATAGAGTTATTCCAATCTCATAACATGGATAACAAGTTTTGCAGGTTAATCCATGGTTTGTGGATTTTTTATTTTGCTTATTTAGCTTTTTTTTAATAAATATATTTTTAAAAAATTATTTTGTATGTATTTAATCTTTAAAGATATTATTCTAATTCTTCTAATTTTTTTATATTTTATATAGATGAACTTTTTAAAAAAATATTTATTTATAGATAATATTTCTAATATGTCTAGACTTGCATAGTTTTTTTTGTCTCCTTTATCTTATTCAATCAATTCCAAGTGTGTGTCTATTGAATAAAAAAATAATTTTAATAAACAAATTCAGTAAACACAACAAGGTAAATATTCTATGTTTTGAGATCAAGTATCTTGATCTACATATGTGTCTTGATTTTTTAAGTTTTGTTTTTAGTTTTTATTAATGACTTTTTATTAATTTATTTACACAAATATTTCTCAATTTATTTAATTAGATGTTTGCATAAGGTTTTCGATTTACACTTACAATTTTTTTTTGTGTCTTCTTATTGTTTTGACATAATAATGCCAAAATTAATCTTTTTAATAAATATTATTTCAATATATTTCCAAACAAAACACATTTTATAAAACAATCAAAACGCTAACTCTCATCCAACACCACAATAGATCACGTAAGTCAAAACTGTAGCTGAATGAATAGGGGGAGGTCTAGATTTTACCATATGATTGATTAAATGGCACAAGAGAAAACAAGGAACACCAACCATGCACTGTTTAACATAGCATAAAAAGGAAAGTAGTGAAGCATGCAGGAAAAAAAGCAACCATATAATTCTATATCGATCATCATAGTAATAAGCACAGCTACAAATGAAAGGGAAAACCTTAACACAGAGCATAAAAACACACGGCTTTACTAGAGCAGATCTTCACTCCGAGAATGCATTGGCGAAGGGATTTAAACAAGTTAGGAGCAAGTATATATTCTTACCTAGCTCAGCCTATCCTTCACAATGTTGAATTGTCAGGTTCGCTTCCTTGCGTCTCTGGCTTTCCTCCCCTTAATCTTCTAGTCCCACAGATTTTTGAATATCCTGATAAACTCAGCGACGTAACAGCTTCAGAAAAGGATTGATCACTTTATAACCTGTCCCCTTCCGTTCACACCTCCCCCCGGGAAAAAAAAAATGCCTCCTGAAGCAAGACAAAAAACAAGTAAAAAAATGGTAGTAGAGTTGACTGGGATCGTGCAATCTTTTATTTAGCTCAGGAAATAGGTTTGGCTAACCTCGTGTATGTATCATAGCAGCCAGTTTTAAAATTGGGTAGAAATCCTCGTCAGAGTGTTTGGCCCCTTAATTTTTTTTTTAAATGCAATTAAATTCACTAAGTAAGTGTTTCATAATGATTTTAATACTATATAACTTAATTTTTGACAATAGAGTGTGATTTAATTTTAAAACATGTTGAGCTCTCCATAAAAAAATAAAAAAAGGCAATGATGCATCTGTAGATGGAAGATATAACTTATTTTATTTAAAAGATAAAAAAATCGTAAAATATTATTAAGTCACGAAAATTAAAATATAGTGCATATATATATGAGTCTTAATTAAACTATTCAGTATTTCTGTTTATAAAAACACCTAAAGAATTACCTTGTATTATTTAAAACATAAATTCATTTTACTAATAATAGTATTCTTGTTTTTCAACAATTTATTTTAATTTAAAAAATCTTTGGATTTAAGTTTTATCCTAAATAGCAATTTCAATTCATATAAAACAACAATAAATTACCAAATGTTTACGTGACTTTACTCACAGTAGAAAGCAAAAGTACTATGTTTAATTTGAAAAATATTCAATTGATTTTTTTAGTATTTTTTTTATTGTTTCAATATGCTAATATTAAAAATACAAAAAATTATTTTAATATATTTTTAAATAAAAAAATACTTTTAAAATATATAAAAAACAGAAATTATCGGAATATCAAACTTTCACTGTAGTATTCTAGATTGTTTTTACTATCTGTTTATGGGATGGCGACAACTTTTTAGATCATTTATTAATTAATGAATAAAAGGAACGTGAAAGCATCGTTCCGGGAACAACGAAAAAAACTTTCATTAACTGATTACATGACATATACCTTTGATTTTAGATTATTTATTAATCAATATCTTGCGTGTTTTTTCAACAATGCACATGTTCCAAGAATTGAAAAATAACTATAGCTTTACTTAACTTTTTTTTTTTTATGGAAATAGCTTGATTTAGCTAACAATGACAATTGACATATCATGTGTTCTCGAGAATACACATGTGCAGCTCTTACTTCGAAATTTCCATTAATAGCTTGACTTTGGTTTTAGTCTTTGTTTATTATTATTATTATTTTTAATCACTATTCCTGGATAGTGACGACTTTTTATATTAATAATTAATAGCTTGACTTTGGTTTTAGTCTTAATTAATAATTAAAGGAGAAGCGAGAACATTGTTTAAAAATACCCATTTTAATAGGGTTTTATTGAGAAATTGAAGGGAAAAAAATCTTAAAATGTCCTTCTAATTCATCTCCTATTGGGAAAAAAAAAAGCAACATATGTAATTAAACTTTATTATTAAAAAACTACCATCCTAATCAAAATTTATAGAGAGTTGGAAAAAAATTAAAGGAATTTCCATTGACAATATTTGATTCACTAACATGTTAATTTCGTTAGTAATATGAATTCAATCATAGATAGAATTATCGATGAAATGATACCGATAAATTTTTTTGTGCGCTTTTTTATCTATAAATTTATCGGCAATTATATTATTAATGATATGATTTATTAAATAGAAATTATCAATGATAAGTTTTTAACAACCATTTACTGTTGATGATTTCATCAATAAATTATTTTATAACAAAATCAGTGTTTAAATAATGATGAAATAATCCGTTAGCATCATGCATTATTTTGGTTGTTATAATAGAAATATGGGTGCAACAGTGATCTTCATTGTTCTTATCATAGCTTGTCCACGCAATTGTATCCTTTCTGTCTTTTTTTTTATATTTCTCTCTCTTATTTTTCGTTTTGAAAATTCAATACAAGTAATTAATGTTACTAAATTTAAAAAGGACAAGCGGGTCGATTGAAAATCCAATATTATTAATGCCACCTAATTCGTCAAGATGGATGTCACTAACTAGATAAACGA
>Ga0325414_1006510_pt1 | contig 12386 bp, 9 predicted proteins | sample PopdelMetagenome_8_FD_206183 | JGI IMG/M metagenome (GOLD analysis project Ga0325414, IMG submission 206183) | Populus deltoides microbial communities from Bellville, Georgia, United States - Leaf-PdKOR-R3 | ecosystem: Host-associated > Plants > Phyllosphere > Phylloplane/Leaf | place: USA... | reverse complement strand
AAAGTATTTTTGTGACATGATGAAATGAATTAGTAAGTTAGGCACACAAATCAAATTACCTCCATAAATTTAGAAACTCTTAAATTTCAAAGATAACAATCTTAATTTCAAGTAAATGACACTAAAAGCTAATACAATGAACAATACCTATCTTTTCTAACTACTCATGTCTCGTAGTAACATTTAGTAAGTAACATACGCAAAGATAGGACCATTCGACTGCGAAGCTCTATATATGCATTATATTTTGAACCTGTTCGATAATTAATGAAAGTCTGCGGAAGTTATTCGGGGAGTAAAGATAGAGAGAGAGTTTTAGGAAAATTTGAATTGTTTCAAATTTATCTCTAAATTCTTTTTTAATTTTTTATAATAAACTGGGTCAGATTTAAGCTTCTCATATGCGAGCAATTTTAAACTTATAATCCTTTCAGGTCCTTCCCATTTCCATACCATCCTCCAGGTTGGATCCCCTGATGTACCATGGAGCTCACTGTTAGCTTGGTGCTTATAAGCCATTTTAATTGTGAATTGGCCATTAGAAGATGCTTTCCTAACATATTGTTTGTCCCCATCATAGTACTTGGCACGGGATGACTAACAATAACCATCAGAACTCTTACGGGGAGAAGATGGGCAAAGTCTTCCCATTTTCATGTGTTATTTCTCTCCACCATATCTGTCACCCGAGTGTTGCTCCCTTCATGTGGCATTTCTTGTAGGGCATACTGAATCAAAGGATCGAAACCATCAAGCCACTCATCTTTTCAGAATCTAACCATGCATCCATTGCCTATAGGCCACCCAATTCTTGCATCGACTTGAGGTAACACTCTGCAAATGGCTTTCCATAACCATCAAGCCACTCATCTTTTCAGAATCTAACCATGCATCCATTGCCTATAGGCCACCCAATTCTTGCATCGACTTGAGGTAACACTCTGCAAATGGCTTTCCATAACGGAGAGTCACATCCTTTTGCCTTTATTTAAGAGCTAATAGTTTGATTGTGTACATACTTGACACGTATAACTTCTGCCCATAAGGTGGTATTATCATTCAAAATACCCCATCCTAGTTTCATCATAAAAGCCCTGTTTAGGCAGTGTATATTGCGTAAACCCAGCCCTTCTTCCATTCTTGGTTGGCAACATTTTTTCCACTGAACGAGATGAGGTCTTTTATCATGTTCATTATCAACCCAAATAAAATTTCGACAGATCTTTTCACTCTCTAAGCAAATAGACTTCAGGAGCATTGTTGATTGCATTGGATATAAAGGCACCGTCGCAAGAGCAGATCTGCAAAGTGTAATTCTCCCAGCTAGGGACAAATTCTTGGCTTTCCATGTGGCCAATTTATTGGGGGAGTAAAGCTAGAGAGAGAATTTTAGGAAAATTTGAATTGTTTCAAATTTATCTCTAAACTCAAAGTTAGTTTTCAATTTATTTCTTTTAATAAAAAATTCCCATCTAAACCGATGGAAATACCTTTCCATAAAAAACTAAGAAAATCCCACCTAATTTATTAAAAAATATATGAAAAAAAATTTAATGACACATGACAATACATTTTTTTTAATTTTTTATAATAAATTGGGTCAGATTTAAGTTTATCATATGCGAGCAATTTTATCATTTTGGATGAGAGAACACACACATATATATATAAAGCATAAATTAAAAAATAACTTAAAATATAAAAATAAATCGAAAGCTATTAAACTATAGCATCACATCTGAAACTGAAAATTTAAAATATAAAAAACAATTGAGCTAGTTCTCCAAAATCACCACTAAAAAATGATAATTTCACATGAAAATTTAAAATACTGTTTTCTATAATGAAGAAATTGTTGTAAGTTACTTCAAATTTCTTAATGAGGTCACAAACGTGGTTACGCCAAGTCAATGAAGAAATTTCTTATAATGTTCTTAGTAGTTAATGCAGCGGATCCACGATTAAAAAGAGACTGAAAGAAAGAGAGATGCATGCTGAAAATCGAGGCTTCAAGCCTGGAGAGAAAAAAAAAACTATATTTAACGAGGAATATTGAATCCAATAAGATTATGGTAAGACCATAATCTGCTAACCAATTTGCTGCTGCGTTAGCCTTCCTAAATACGTGTTGAATTCGGACCTCCCAGTCCTTAGCTAAAGAATGAGAGACATTTTTAGAGAAATACATCTTTGTTTTACTGTGACTGACTTTCGCACCCGACACCGCACAGAATAAGTTCGAGCACTCCAGCACTTTAGATAACTGATTCTCGTTGGCCTCTATAGAAGCATATCATCTGCAAAAAGTGGGTGTGAAATAAAAGGTCCCCTTCATCCAAATCTGAAAGCTTTCCACGCCCCTATCCTAACCTGTTGATGGATAAGATGTTATAACCTTTCAGAACATAACATGAAAATATACGGGGAGAAAGAGTCTCCTTGTCTAATTCCCCTCGCAGGAAGGAATTTGTCAGCAACAATACAATTCCACAACATACTTGGAGAATTTGTTTCGATGCATGCCATAATAAGAGCAACCATATGACGTGGAATTCCTGCTAGCACCAATGTCTCTCTAATAAAGTCCCAATTCAATCTATCACAAGCCTTTTCCAAGTCAACTTTTGTTACCATAAAACCTTTCCTTCCCCTCTTCAGATTGCGCATCGAGTCGATAACCTCCTGGGCCACAATGATATTATCCACTGTATGCCTTCCCGGTACAAAGCTGCATTGATTATTTGTAACCAGAAAAGTCATTAATGGTTTGATTCTGTTAACTATAACTTTAGTTAGAATCTTGAAAACTATATTACATAACCCGATAGGTCTGAACTGATGGATAAACTTCGGCATTGGAACTTTAGGAATGAGCACTATCAGTGAGTAATTGACTTATGATAGATTTTGTCTACCCTTAAAAAGCCTTTCTGATAAAATTGCACACATCATCAGCAACCAGCTGCCACAGAGATTGAAAAACCATGGGCTGAAATCCATCTGGTTGGTGTCTTGAAAGGTTTCATATCAAACAAAGCTTGTTTCACCTCCTTATTTGTCACGGTCCCAAGTAATTGGTTTTTAATCCCTTCATCAATGGTCAGAAATTTTGAAAAGAAGTGTTCTCTGTGGTGGAAATCCCTTTATTTGGAAAATAAATTCTTGTAAAACTCACTAGCCATCACCTTTAATTTCATATCATCCCATATCCACTGGTGGTCATTATCTTTCAAACATTAAATTATGTTCTTTTATCTTCTGATTATAGCCTTGGTATGAAAATAAGCTGTGTTTCTATCACTAAAAGAGATCCATTGGCACCTTGATTTTTTTATACCAATAGATCTCTTCTTGCTTGAGAATTTGATTGTATTCACTATTTAATTCCTTTTCCAATCTGTTTAGGAAAGGCTAATTGTTCCCATTCAGATGTTTTTGAATGCCTTGTAATCGGGCCACCACTCTTTTTTTCCTGTAAAAGATATTCCCAAAAACTTCCTTATTCCAAGTCTTCAAATTACTTGTCAATTCTTGTCTTGAACTGACCACTTCAACTCCTTTCACTGAACTCTGCTGGACGATATCGACAAATTGACCATTGGACATTCAAGCTGCTTCAGATCTAAATGGCTTCTCTGTACCTCTATAAAGTAAACCTCTATTATGAGTCTGGACTAAGATCGGGTGATGATCCGATTTAATTCTAGGAAGCATCTTTATTATTAATTCAGGGAATTTAACTTTAAAGAGATGATTTCCAAGACCCCCATCCAACCTTTCAAATACTCTACCATATCCCCTGATCTCCTGACCCTGCCAGGTAAATTTTGGTCCAATACTACCGAAGTCAATTAATCCATAATTTTGTATCCAATTACTGAACATGTTGCACCTTCTTATATCCACTAGTCTTCCCTCTATTTTTTCTGACCCTCCGAGTATCCACTGGTCCACAATGAATACATGTAATGTTTCCTCAAGATTTCTTTTAGGAGGGGAAACATAATGAGGTGCATATCCATAAAAATTTTGAAAATTATGGTGTGCTTGAAATGGTGGCTGTGAAGTTTGTACATTATTGTTACTACTCTTCCAACTGAAATTTGGATGGTCTCTCCAATTAGGGTTGTCTGTTTGCGAGTATGGGTTATGATTTGGCATTTAAAAACTATTTAAAACATTTGCTTGTTCATTGAGACATTCCTTAAAAGAAGGCAAAGTTGGACAATCATTGATTGAGTGTTCATTAGTTTGACAAATTTAACACACAATTTCCTAAACAGATTTTAATTGACCGTTTTTTTTAATTCTAGTGCCTCGACTTTTCTAGCTAAAGATGCAAATTTGGCATGGAGGTCATGATCTTCCCTAAAGTTATACATACCTCCACTAGATGTATGAGGTTGAGTTTTACCCAGTGCCTCATAAGTACCTGTAGTGTCCCAATTTTGAGCATTTTCAGCTAACAAGTCTAGATACTCCATTGCTTCATCAAGGTCTTTATCTTCAAAAGTTCCATTGCACATCAATTCCACCATTTGTCTATCTTTAGGTGTTAATCTTTGATGAGAATATGAAACAAATCTCCATGTTTCAAAACCATGATGAAGACATGTATTAAGCAAATTTTTATACCTATCCCAACATTGGTAAAATATTTCTCTTGGCTTTTGAGTAAATATGGTGATTTGTCTTTTGAAAGAGTTTGTTCTATGAGATGGAAAAAACTTCTTTAAAAACTGTTGTTGCATTTATCCCAAACACGAATGAATCCTGACTTAAGATTTTGTAGCAATGTTTTAGCTTTATCTTTTAAAGAAAAGAGAAAAAAGTTTTAATCTGATGGTGTTCATGCTACAATTTAAGTCAGTGTTACAAACTTCTTCAAATTCTCTCAAATGCAAGTATGGATTCTCTAGATCTAAACCATGAAAAGTAGGTAAAATTTGAATAATGCATGGCTTAAAATTGAAGTGAGATGTATCAGGAGGGAAACTTATACATGATGGTGCACTTGTTCTTGTAAGATTCATGTGGTCTCTAAGTGTTCTAACTCGATTATTCTCATTATGAAGTGACTGATTATCCTTTTCGGCCATGTTTTCTGAAAATGATGAGGATTTCCTAGAAAGTCTACCATTTAATGTGCGTGTCCAAACTCTCATGCAAGTGCAAAAGAAAAGATAAAGAAAAAGAAGAAACAAAGAAAAAAAAATTAGAAAAAGAATAAAAGTGAAAAGAAAAATAAAATAAAATATATAATTTATACAATAACTTACCTCCCCGACAACGACATCAAAACCTTGACACGATCAAAATATTGATCTCTTATCCCAAGTGCAGGAGTGTCGAAGTAATAAATAACCCGGCAAGACCGGGGTCGAACCATAGGGAGGTGAACTATATAAAATTATAAACAACAAATGAAAAGGAGTTTAAGAGAACTTTTGAGATGTGATATTGATGTAAGGATTAAACAAGGATAATATAATTGTCAAGGTTAGAGGATCCACTAATGGTATTTCAAATAAGTATAGTATAAACTCCTTTTATTACTCAACTGGAAACCACACACAAAGGAGGTTCCAATCGGATTATAAATTATTAACATGATTATATTAATTATCTTATTTGAGTAATGCCAATACTTGTAAATGTGGTCAGGTATTCATGGTGATAACTTATGTTAACAACAAATCAAGTTCCTTTCATAGCACAAGTGTCAGTTATACCATACAGTAGGCTATGAAAGTTCCAAGTATTTGTTGTACCAAGGGTTGTACAACACAAATCTAGATTAACCATTTAATAAGTAAGGTATTAAGAGTGAGTAAGATAACAAATATAAAACATGTTAGTATCAAACATTAAAGTCCACGTTGAGTTTATATTATATTTATTCTTACACCATCAATGTACCCTTTTCACCTTAACAAAATTAACTTAGCTAAATATTATGAAGAAGAAAAACATAAATAAATAATATAAGAACATAGACATGATATAAGTTAACTAAGTATAGTAAAGGAAATGAAAAGTATAAACAAGAAATTAATATAATATAAAATAAAACTTGAACATTACAAAATACAAAGAAAGAGAGTTATCTTGATCTAAACACCAAGATGTATAAATGTATGGCAAATGCCTCCTTTTATAGGCTAAAATTTGGAACTATTGATTTGATGACTAATTATTGAGTGGGTGGCCACCTCTTGACTTTGTAACAACCATTATCTTCTTGTTTGAACCAAACATCATTGCTAACATCATAATTTGAACATGTAGTCTTTCATGAAAGTTCTGGGCATTTGTCTCATATTTCTAAAAAAACAAGAATGAACTCATTTGAACGTCTAGAACTCGAGAAATGGGCTAAACACCGAACAATGTCTGGGCTGCAGGACAGATTCCAACTTCTCTTTTGTTGCTACAATTTGAACATGAAAAATACCGTTTTGAATCTTGGACTCTCATGAAAGTTTTAGGCCTATGTCTTAGCTTTCCATCCATATAAACCAGACCTACATCCAAGTTCTACAGCTCCAGTTATGATCCAATAACTGAATGGTGTTCTAGTTTGAATTGAACCAGCATCTCTTTTTTAAGCTTAGCCTTCTCTTTGTCTTCTCAATTTTAGTAGTCAAACAAATCAATCAATCCTTTGAATTATGAAACATGCCTGCATTTGAAATGAGCATTTATCATAAATTAAAGATATCTTATATTATCGTACTTGCTATTATAAAACATACTTAAGTTAGAGAATTTAATGATATTTTAAGTGCCATATAATGATATAAAACCTTGATAAAAATGCACTTTTAAGTAGCAATCACCATCCATAGACCATACTGATCTGTAATCTCTGGTATGATCTCCAGTGTCTTAACATCAATGCCCACACCACGGTTTGTAACTGTTTCCCTCAGACTTTGATCCATTACAGTGCTTTCATGACTTGTCTCCCTATGCATTTCACTATAAAGACAATTCTCTTTTTTATGCCTATATTGACCACATTGGAAGCATATCAGATGCAACCCTTCATAGGTTATCTCTTGAATACGTCGTCTTAATTTAAACTTCGATAACAACAGCTTCGTAAGATCAACTTCTACACATATTCATTCGTAGTTTCCTTGTGTGCCAATAACAGTGGTTTTGTCAATCTTTAACGTTCTCCTGATATGGTTTTCGATCTTCCAAAACACCCCATTATCATAATATTCCATTGCTAGATCAGACAATCTCACCCAAACCACTACTCTATCAATCGTGGCTTCAAATAGATCAAAATTTGGATGCCACGGTCTCATCGTGAGATAATGATCAGCAATCGTCCACGGTCCTCTAAAAAAGGGCAAAATCTCTATCATCTGAATTTGAAAATTTTGCCAGAAAAAAGTCATTACCCAAATCCATAAGTCCTAAATTCCCGTGAATCTTCCATAGTAATTGTAGTCGTCGTAAGAGATAAGTGTAGCCTCCTCATCAACCCATAACTTTCATGATGATTGTTTGACGTCAGGGTGCCCTTACATGTTTTTTCTCCTTCATTGATAGTTTTATTACTAGGCAGTCTTCCTCTCCACTTTCATCTTCCTCATCTTCCTCGGACACATAATGTTCATGTTGGCTATCTTGCTTTAACTGTTGTTCCAAAAAAGCAGAAACTAATGATGAGTCCTTGTAGCTGAAGCATTCCTTGTTCATTTTGCCTTCCAAACCCTTGATCATCAGCTCCTCTTTCATAGGGCATTTTCTTCTATTCATCTTGACTTTCTTATTTGATCTAGCTCATAAATTAGTTTCCTCCATTGTGATTTCTCCTTGTTCATAGCACATACCCTCCATCTTTCACAAGGCATTTTGTTTAAAGCTAATGCCTTCGTGCATACTATTATTTTTAAGCTTTTTTTTACTATTTTTTTATCTTATAATAAAATTAACATATTATATTTTTGTTATTGGTACATCCTTCTGTCACATATTAATATTGCTAAAATCATTAAAATTTGATGAGTCATGTTCTTTTAGTATAAAATTTTCACTAATGCACATTTTAATTCTTAAAATGTTTCTTTGAAAAATATATTGTTATCATTATAGTAAATTCAATTTAGTGACAATTATAAATATATAATTTTATAAAAAAAAAATTTATTTTTTCAATGGATGTATCTATTTAAATCCACTCCATCAACCCGTTTAAGTTATAATAATAATATTTTTTATTTAAAAATAATATATTTATGATAGTACAAGAAGAAACATCAAAATCAAAGTAAAAATACATAGATGACCTAACCATAATAAATTATTTTTAATAATTTCTTAATTTATTTTCTATGGTATCATATATCTATTATCGAGAATTTATTCATTCTTTTGTATTTTTATATTTATTTTTTTAACTTTTATCTTCATTTTTAAGTTAAAATCAAGAAAAAACTAAAATTACAAAAATATAATATTATATGAAATAAAATTTTTATTTTTTTAAACAAATATATCTATTGAAATCCAAAAACTCTTATCTTATCCTTAAACCAATTATTAATATTTAAAAAGTTTACAATCTAACATGTACAGATTTAATTGAAAAAGTATAATTCATAGACTAAATTGTATTTATAAAAATTATTAGGACTAAAAAATTTGAAAATTATTCATATAATTTAAATTGGTTTAAGGAAAAGGGGTCTATGTTATTGTCTTACCAATATATATATATATATATATATATATATATATATATATAGAGAGAGAGAGAGAGAGAGAGAGAGAGAGAGAGAGAGAGCTTAAATTAATTAATTAAAAGAGTTTATGTAGATTAAGACATTGTCTAACAACACCATGAGAATTTTAGTAATTGTTTTATGACTCTGCTAGATTTTCCACCACCAAAAAATTATCAATTAGCAACGAAAATGCTGAAAAAAATATTATGCTGATAATTTTTGAAAACAATATTGATAAAATTGATAAAATAAAAAAATCAATTAAAATTCTATTAAGAATTTGACACGTCGGTAATGTTAATAGAATTGCTGACAAAATTTTCATAGATAATTTTAAATGAATTAAAACCCGATAGTTTTCTCTCCCCCACTTCTTCTTCTTCATTTTATAAAAAACACAAAAGTAATCCACTTTTCAAATCTCTTCACGTTGCAACAACCCTCTTGCAATTTCGACCACTTAACTTGTCAACGTCGACCCATATTTGTCAATAGCGTCAAATTCTATCTCTTCTTTTTTTTTTTTTGTCAAGTTTCACACCATCATCTTAGTAAACCCTTCTATTTTTTTGTAACCCATTTATATTTCAAGTTAATTTATCAAAATTTATTTGTAGTATTTGTTGTTTGCTCGTATATTCAGGTGTTTTACAACTTTTTTCTAGATAATTTTTTTTGTATTTGTAAATGTTGAAATGATTGACTTTGATTAGTGAATGATTATTTGCATTGATAAGATGAATTTGTTTAGATTGTTAATTTACCAAAATTAGATAAATAATTACTCGAGTTTATCTTATAGAATATAACATGATTATTTCTATAATTATCTAGTTTGTTTGGATAAATTATATAGGAAGTTCAAATAAGTTTGATCAAAAGAAGATAAATATAAGTTATCCAAAGATAACTATAAGATGATTGTTTTTGTGGAATACATTAGCATTCGTTTAAGAACGTAACAGACTAGAAAGCTTGAAGATAATAATTATCAAGGGTTTTTATTCTTATCAATTGGATGTGATATAAGATAGGACAATTAGAAACATTTGGTGAAGCAACACTAACAACAAAGCAAGAGTGACCAACCAATTAAAGAGTAACATAGAGTTTTGCAGCATATACTCTTGACACACGAATGAAGTTTGAAGAAAATTCTCAATGAGAATTGTCTGCTAAAGAGTTGGAGAGCCTACAAATTTCTATGGAGGAGTTCTTGTGTTAATTGTTAGCAATTACATATTTTAGTTAGGATGACAATAGTTTGAAGATCATCATATGTTTTGGCAAGCTATCGTGGTAGAAGACAAAACATAGTGTTTGTCTTGACAAGTAAGGTAATATAGATACAAAGGATTTGTGTTGAGAATACTCACCTTGTAATCTTCTAAACTAGTGAAAATTGTTTATCTTAGATTTGGCTATTTTTAGGGGGGTTTATCTTTTAAAAAGTTATTCAAAAGATTTTCCTTTCATAACCAAATAACTTTTCATTTAAGTTTTCTGCACTTATATTTATTTAGTTACTGATTAGTGTTTGTAAAGTGTTAGCGGATTGTTTCTTAGCATACAGGGAATTTAAACAAGACTGTCAAATGGTATCAGAGCAAGTTCACTCATTTTAAAGTGAGATCTATTTTTTTTAATGAATATGTCAACACTAACTTCACCATCATAATTCAATTGTGATAACTATATCTATTGAAAGATAAGAATGAAAGCTTTTCTCAAAGCTCTAGATGAGAAACATTTATAACCTACAAACTTAAACTGTCATAGAATCATTCAATGTGGTTGTTAATGAGAATCTCAAGAAAGATATCGATAACATCATCAGGATAACTAAAGAAACCTTATCAAAATAGGATAAGAAAGACCAAGATGAGAGTTCTTCACACGTTTTTGAACAGTGATGAGAGAAAGAACCATCCTCGAAGATAAAACACAACCATCCTAAAAAGAACATTATTGGAAAATTGAATAAAGGTATGAGGTTAAGAAAAAGAGTTATCAATCAAGTCTCCCATGTGTGTTATTTATCAAAGATTGAACCTAGAAATGTTGAAGATGCCTACTAGATTAAAGCTGGATCAATGCCATGCATGAAGAATTAAACTGTTTTATAAGAAATAACGTATGGAAATTGATTATATATCTTGATAGTCGCAACATAATTAAAACTAAATGGGTCTTCAAAAAAAATCAAACAAGTATGGAACAATCATCAGAAACAAAACAAGATTGTGGCACAATAATACACTTAAGCCGTAAGGATTGATTTTGATAAAACATTTACACCAGTAACTTGTTTGGAATCTATTCATATGCTACTTGCAATTTTGTGTCACTTGAGTTTCAATATGCATTAGATGGATGTGAAAAGTGCACTCCTAAATGAAATTATACAAGAAGAGGTCTAAGTAAAACAACCCAAAGTTTCACTAATAATTTCTTTCCTGATCATGTGTATAGGTTGAAGAAAGCCCTTTATGATCTAAAACAAGCACCGTGAGCATGGTATGAATGGTTAACAAAAATCTATTAAATAACAGTTTCAAAATAAGACAAGCTGCCAAGACTCTTTCATAAGAAAAACTGGTAGACATCTACTCGTTGCTTTGATTTATGTTGATGACATTATGTTTGAAGCTACTTGTGATTCACTTTCTCATGAGTTTGCTAAAGAAATGAAACATATATTTGAAATGAGTATGACTGGTGAGTTAAACTTCTTTGTTGACATACAAATTAAACAAAGTGAAAATGGAATTTTTATTTCTCAATCCAAGTATGTTAGAGATATGGTTAAGAAGTTTGATATGAAAAAGGAAGAGTCATGGTTGTACACTTATAAGCACATGTGTCAAAATCAACTCAGATTCTACAAGACAGGTAAGTGTGTTAATTCTACACTTTATAGAAGTATGATATAAAGTTTACTTTACATTACTATTTGTACACTTAACATTGCTTTTAGTGTGGGTGTTTGTACTATATTCCAATTTAATCCTAAAAAATCACATCTTACAACAATTAAAAAAATCTAAGTTTAAATTAAAGGCAAAGACTATAAAGATTTTAGCATGTATACTAAGCATACATCAAACTTGAGATTGATATCAAAATAAAGTCCTAGCATTTAAGTTCAAATTGTAGGTAAAAAAAAGGTATTTAATTCTTAAAGCACTTTAAAATAATAAAGGTTTTGTTGTTATTAATGATGAATTCTTTGCTTTTAAGACTTTATTACTCATCTCTTGGTGCAAATGATGTTTACAACAACTCTACCAAGGTTTAAACAACACCACCTTAGTTTAGATGCACTTTTAAATAAGGTCGTTAAACCAAAGTAAAAAACAAAAAAACGCAATTATCTCTTAACAAAGTGAACCTAAGCTCTGGATTTGGGAGGAAAACCAGAGCATAAAAATAGAAAAAAAAATAAAAAAAATAAAAAAAAGTGTGTAAAAATCTAGAAAATATTTTTTTGTAGGGAACTCTTCAATCACCCTCCCTTTTTATAGAGGATTTTGGAAACTATGAAGTTAAAAAATTAATTCTGGCAATAACTAATTCCATTATTCAATTAGTAAAAAATAATATTTTGTTACATAATATATTATTTTACAATAAACCAACAAC
>Ga0325414_1006508_pt1 | contig 12388 bp, 6 predicted proteins | sample PopdelMetagenome_8_FD_206183 | JGI IMG/M metagenome (GOLD analysis project Ga0325414, IMG submission 206183) | Populus deltoides microbial communities from Bellville, Georgia, United States - Leaf-PdKOR-R3 | ecosystem: Host-associated > Plants > Phyllosphere > Phylloplane/Leaf | place: USA... | reverse complement strand
GTGAATGAAGTACAGAGATAGAAGAGTTTGATACGAGTTAGATTTTAGGCAAAGCACAAGGAGAAATTGTTGGTCGGGCTCCTATATTACCTGCATTGAGTTTATCACTGCTTTGAGAAATCCGCATATTGTTCGAAATCATCCTCGAAGTATGAAATCCCTCATCCCTAACCCCTGCAGGGTTGGACAAGATACATACCATACCGTTTTTCTCTCTGTTCTATTTATTTTTGTTAAATTATCGCCGGGGTTTTCTGTTATGTGGCACCCCCATATTCTTTCTTAATAGAGGGAAAGGAATGCTGGGCCTGGAGACCTGATGCTGCTGATTGAGGCCTCTAGAAACCTTCCTCCACGGCAATTCCTGACAATCAATTGCTGCTTTTTGACCTTTTTGGGATTGTGGTAAAGTTCAGTTAGAAATGCCAAAAAAAAAAAATTCAATTTGGTATCTTTTCAATCTAACCATATTAAAATTAAAAAAAACATTTTTCTGCTAAACTATGTGTGGACCTAATATTTGATGTAGAGCTGCTATCTCTAAAAAATGTATTTATTTTTTATGTGGATTGGTGATCGAGAAAAGATGAATAAAAAAGGAAGAAGAAAAGGTGAATCCTCGTGGAGATGGCTTAATTGTTAAGAATTTGTTTAGCTAAAAGGTGCATCTGTGGTCAGTTTCCTGCAGTGCTAGATGCAAACAATTCCGATTCTTCCAACTAATTTTGTCAAAACAAATATGAAAAGGATTCTGCTTCAAGGATGATGTGCCATGTGTGGACAGGTTCTCTTCGCCTGTAATTGGAGGTTTGGTTGCTTTAAATGTGCTGAAAATGCACACCTGTAAGATGTTGTGAGCATGGTTTACAATTCTGTTTAGGTTCTTTTTTTTTTTATTAAATTTTTAATTAGAATTATATATTTTGATTTCGAAATGCTTGGTGTACCGTTTCTGAGGCAACATCATAATGTTAGGTCAATAGGGGAAAGATAAGCACCTTTTACCTCAAAAATTTTGAGGATTTTTTTTAATTAAATTGTTTTTTTTTCAATTTCATCCTCGAACATTGAATTTACTTTGTATAGGACATCATAATTTGTTTTAATTTGCTTCTATGGAGTTATCTGGATTTTATGATCCAGATCACGAGTTTTGTGGGTTAACTATACTAACTCGGGTTATTTTTTATTATTTTTAATTAATGTTTTTTTAAATTTATTCTTCAATATAAGGTTAATTGGAAGTTGGACTTTATTATTATTTTTTATTTGCTTTCTGCAAATTTATCATGGTTTTATGACTCGGTTTGCGAGTTTTACGGGTTAACCATGTGATTCAGATTTTTTTTTTGTTTTTTTAATTTAATATATTTTTTCAATAAATTATATTTGTACATGTAGTCTAAAATTAATACTATTACTCTTAAAATCTTTAAGAACCTTTTTCTAAAAAATAATGTGCCTTTTCAAGTTTTTATTCTTAATATATATATATATATATATAATTTCTTAAACATAAACGTGATATGATATGATGACTTCATAATATTTTGCATGGATTGCTTATAGGTTATTGCTCAGGTGGCGCCAGCAACTTGATTTGATGTTGTAATATAACTTTTCATATTTGTGTTACAACCGTCTTGATGAGCTTTTTTTGATAGGGGACTAGTGTACACAGCGGAGCAACAATTAGTTTTCGACATGCTTTTTTTTTTTTTTTTTTAATGAATATGATATTGATGACTTTTTTTTATAGTAGATTATTGATAATTTTTTTTGTTTGATTTATCTATTGCTATTTTTTTAATTATATTATTAAATTAACCGGATTTATGGGATCTAGTCAAGCCAATGACCCGAGTCTCATATTCTTCTTGCTTCATTAAAAAAAATTATCATCACTTAAGCATCTTTTTTTATATTAGAAACAATTTGGTCTGTCTTGCAGCGTAGTGTGAACCACCAATCTAGGTTTACTTGAGTTATTTTTTTTGGATATTTTTTTTGAAATTTTTTAATTTTTTGCCTTCAATATTTAATTGATTAGAATCAGGCTCCCTGTTTTGTTTTGATTTAGATTTTATAGGATTATCACGGTCTCATACTCCAAATCGTGGGTTAAATAGATTAATTATGGTTGATCTTAGTCGATCTAGTATGTTACTATCTCAATATTTTTTTAAAATAAATATCATTCAATATATCTTTATCTCTATGTTTTAAAAGTTTTTCATCCAGTGTACATCAAAGTTTTTACTTTCTAATATCTTTACATTTTTTAAAAGGTTAGAAAAAAATAATATGATGTGAGGTAGCGCAAACCAAGAATATAATGTGAACTGTTTTATGCATGGTATATATGAATGTAGAAGATCATTAGGAGAGGATCACACTCAATTCATTTTTTGAAAAAGTAAAGGGAAAATTCCCATGATCATACTATAGTTAGATTGTTCTTTTTTACTTTACCTCAATTCTTTCAAAAATTATATAGTTTATATATCAGGTCAATGTAATTTTTAAATTTAGAAAAGATTATGAATTTATCCTTATATATAATATAACACAAACACCACAAATCTCTTAACACTTTCTTCGAAATCAAATTATATGTTGAATTAAATTACAGTGAAATGGGAAACTTAATTTGGATGGTTGTGGATTTTTCTGCACCTTATTCCTTGATGAATTGTTCTGGTGAAATTGTTATGAGATTACATGGCACATTATCTCTTGATGGCAGGCTTTAGTTTAGCCTATTCCATCATAATTTTCTCTGATTCCAAAGTTACCATTAATCTGGAGCCAAAGGACCATCCAGGGGCACCCTCCTGGGCACCTCTTGCAAATCAAAAGGCAACACTCTCCTGTTATTTCGTTCAATCCAAGCATTTCTGGCCAAGAAAGGGATAAATCATGATGCTTTATTGAAAGATAATGCAGATCATGGTGGCATTGGTGTAGCTTGTAGGGATTACAGAGGCCTTCTAATTGTAGGAATAGGCCTTTAAAAGGACAAGTTGATCAATCCTCCTCCAAGGAGAAGCAATGGTGATTAATTAGAGAAGCTCTCTTAAACACAAAAACAAATTAACCTCCATATATCTTGAATTTTACTAAGATTTAAATTGTTAAATGGTACCTTTGAGATTAAGAAACAAAGCCATTGTCGGTTTTGACAAGACAACAATCAACACAAGCCAAAAACTAGATTATAAGTTTTCAAACACAAGGGAGTGAGTTATAATCACGTTGAAAATATTAATATTTTTTATTTAAAAATATATTAAAATAATTTTATTTTAAATTTATCTTTTTATTTTCTACATTAATATATTAAAATCATAAAAAACACTAAATACATTAAAAAAAGAAGAAGTTGAAAGCACAATCTCAAACGGTGTCGCCAGCCGTATCCTTGATCCAGCTTGGAAGTCTATTAAATATTCCAGCATGTCTAACGCGGTGAGATGCTGGAATATTAAGTTCCTAATTTATGACACAGGGAATCCTGGGTGATGGTGCGAAGCAATCTCTTCTACCATTGCTTTGCAACTCTCAATTTAGCTGGCTCCTTGGGTTGTTAGGCTTATATTTTATTCATGTAAAAGTCAGAGTCTCCTCTGAAGGTTTCAATCTTTGCCTTCTGGGCATCAAATTTATCAAGAACTCGTCTCTCTCATAGAAAGCCATTCAATTGTTTCTTTCTTTCTTATTCTTATATATCCTACGTTCTGGTTGGTGCAGTTCTTCGTTGACACACCAGAGGAAGATAACAAGGGCTACAAACATACACACAAGGTTTGATCTTTAACTTCAACTTCTTCATACAGAAAACTAATGTATCTGTTAAGGAAAAGGGTTCTTGGAAATATGGTTTACTAGTGTTTTTCTCTTTTCTTTTTATGTGTCTCTGATAAGTAAAGAAGGTCATGGGGCATCACCAACACCACCACCACCACCATCATGAAGATAGCCCATATGATGATCCCTTGTTGGCTTGCTGTTGCTGCCCTTGCTTGCTAGTTTCTTCCATGCTGAGAGGATTTGGGAGATGTATATTTGCAGCTTGTTACCCTCTCTTGCGTTGCTTTGGATTGGATGACCACCACCACCACCACCACCATTCCTTTTGATCATTGTTTGATAATTTGTTTCTTTCGTTTTGTAGTTTTACAGTCAAATCGATTGGAAAGAAAAAGGATTTGATTCAAGCGAGATGTTGAATTTTTTGAGCTTTGTATTTCAGAATTTTCACTGATTATTGCAATACAGTTGATTTCCTTTTCTTCTTCTTTTTTGGCTTTTTGGTAATGATGAATGGTAACATATTTGTCGTAGCTCATTATGAATTTCTCAAACATTTGCCTGAGTGTTTATGAGCATCCGACAAAACAAGATTAACTTCTGGAACATCTTGTCACCCTATCTGCTACAAAAATTTTGCTTTTAGTTTCTTACACCAACAATTTTCCAATTGGGTTGGATTTTACTATCGTATCCCTAATTATTATTATTTGTTTTTGGTAATGATGAATGGTAACATAATTGTCATCGCTTATTACTAAAAGAAAAAACATTTGTTGATTTCACGGTGCTTTCTTTCATAAAACACTGTTCACGAGATTAATATTTTTTTTAGTCTTTAATTAAAGCTTTTTTTTTAATTTAATCACTATTTTTTTTCAATTTTATTATTACAAGTGTTATTTTGTATTTTGACCTCAGAATTTGTTTCAATTATCTTATTATTGTTATAAATTGTCGAAATGTCAAAAAAACATCTTCATATTTCATTGTTGCTCAATGTTGCGGAAACAAATTTGATTCTATTGATTAAAAAATATTAAAAATACAAGAACCCAAATTGACACTATGGGTGAAACAAACGGTTTTTTAACTATTTAAAAAGCTATTTTTTTCATTTTTTTTTACTTTAGATTTTGTCAAATATTTTTTTTTTACTCTTTTAGTTTGAAATTTTTCTTTTTAGTCTAAAATTTTTTTTTATTTGCATATCAATCTTTAAATTTAAAAGAGAAGAAATGAAATTGTTCAAAACAATATAAATGAAAGAGAAAGTGTTTGGTTAGCCATATTTTAAAAACTAAAATGGTCAATCTTGGTGTCAACATGTTCTATTCAACGAGAAGAGTACGATGCTAGTAGTTTTATCCTATAAACATGCATGAAAAATATAGATCATGGTCCATCTAGATTTTTTTTTATTTGATTGTTTTTTTAATTATTTTTAAGTTATTTTAGGATGTTTTGGAGTTAATAAATGGTTTGTGGAGATTTTTATATTATTTTTAAGGTGCTATAATGTAAAAATTACTTGAAATTTTGATTTTTTAGATTCAAAACCTTAGACCCAGATTTTACTATAAGAAGAGGTGACTAAAAAACATAATAGTAGGTGAGAGGTTGCGTGCCACAACATGTAACCTCTAGCTCATTCAAAAAAAGATAACAAGCAAGTAGATAACATAAACTACATGGAAGTGTTTGAGTGATCAAAAGAGAATTTATCACCTAGGTAAATTAGAAAAAATGCTCCACTATCAGAGGTATTTTAGTAATTTTAGTTTTGACAGGGGCAAAACGATAATTTTACCCAGACCATGGATATTTTAGTAATTTCTCAAGTTTAAATTTAATTTTTATTTTACTTGTGTTTATAATTAAAAATAACTCTGCTATTATGTGTATTCATGAATATTTACTTGATTGAAGTTTTTGTGGCGCGTCAGAGCCCATCAAACATGAGGGGTCTGAGAACCCTGGTTAATTTTGAAGAGAAAAAAGGACCATCAATGTTCTAAAATGGAACTGAGAAGACAAGATTGTGATTTGACTTTTGAGCATTATCCAAGATGAGTTTTGGTCCTCGTGTTTGCTGAATTGATATTTGAATGATTATCAATCATTGGTTTGCATAATTGATAATTTAATTAATTACAATTGTTGCCATGTATAATTACCTCGTGATTTATTGATTAATTGTGTATCATATATCAACATGATTTATTTTGAGAGATGAGATCTTGAGTTTTGTAATTCAATTTTGATTGTGTGATTTGATTTTTCATGTATGACATTATTTGGTGAATATTAATTGCTTAATTATTTTTGTTATAATCATTGATATGAGATGAATTTTAAGGATCATCAAATAGATTTAAAAATCCATGTTAAATTGATCTACCTATAAACAATTTATTTTTTATCAATTAATTTTAAAACTTATGTATTTTTAATCGATCAACACATAAGCGATTCATTTTTTACTTTACCAGTTAAATGTAAAACAAGTCTATTTTTAATTAGTTAGTTCACCCTTGAGAAGATTATTTGACCAATTCTTATTTTAAAAAAAATCATGTGTTTAATTGTTCCACCTTGTAGTGGTTTGTTTTGACCAATTAATTTTAAAATCTATTTTATTTTATTAGTTTAGTCATGGGTGGTTCGATTTTTACCGATTGTTTTCTTAAAATCTTGTGTTTATTTGGTCCACTCAAGAGTGGTTTGTTTTGACCATTTAATTTCAAAACCTGTATTTTCTAATCAATTCACCTATGAATAGTTTGTTTTTTACCGATCTTTTTCTGAAAATATTATATTTATTTGGTCCCCCCAAAAGCAGTTCATTTCTACCATTTGATTTTAAATTCTGTATTTTGTAATTAGTTCATTAATGAGTGACTCGTTTCTAAGCAATTCTTTTTTGAAAATCATGTGTTTATTTCATCCATTCATGAGCAGTTTGTTCCGACCATTTGATTTAAGAATTTGTATTTTTTATCGGTCCACGTAGTGTATTTTTTTACCAATCTTTTTTTGAAAATCCAGGAGTGGTAGTTTTAGAGAAACGGTGCGGTTATCGTTTCACATCTGAAAGTAAATGTAAATGGCACCACGTGGTGTTGTTTTGGTTCTTTTTTTTTTTTTAAAAAAAAAAAACAATGGTCTTTTTCTCTGCATGCAAAGAAACAAAGATGTATTTAATGAAATTTCACTTTCGTGCTTTCAGCCTGACTTTGATCTCCCTGTCACGCAAACATTAATGGCCAAAAGTCATGTCATTCTCTTCCTCTGAACTTGTAATACATATTTAGCCATAGAAATGCTTCATTGTTCCCATGTGCCGGCAGAAAACAGGTGTCAAAATGGCCAACTCGAGCATGATTGAGTAAAATGTTCAACAATGGTGAGGGGTCAAGATTGATTCTAGGGAATCAACGAACGGATTATTCCACCTAGCAAGGTTCTAGGACCTTCCCCCGTGGCCTTTAAATAGGGGTGTTTGGCCTGTAAAAAGGAGAAGAATTCTAGAGAGAGAAAGACTTGAATTTTGAAGAGAATGGGTGAAAGATTGGTTTGAGCTGAAATAAATTCTACAAAAGCTAGAGGGGAGTGATAAGAATTATAAGAATAGCAAAATATATATATATATATAAAGTGAAAAACAACTAAAATCATCAAAACCAAACGAATCCAGAGGGTGTAGAAGAGAGTTTGAGAGAAATATTAAAAATAAGAAGAAAAGAAGTTAAAACCAAGGGAAAAAAAACATTGGTTTTATAAATGGAAAATAACCAAAAATATCACGCCACCACCGTCACTGCCACCAAGAACCTCCCTATAAGCTTCTTTTTCATCCAGAATCAATAATAAGGTCAGTCTCACTCTCAGCTCATACCTTTCTCTTTTCTTATTTTTTCTTACATAAATTTGCATGCGTAAAATAATTTAAAAATCAGTGCAAGGTCTATCCATGCATCTTTTCTATTTTATTTTATTTTATTTTATAAAACTGTGTCGTTGACTTTTTACGTGTGTATAAGCTTGAAATAATTCTTCTACAAAAATCGTCAACTGTTTACCCATGCTTTTTTATTATTATTATTATTATTTGATTTTATTTAAGTTTTTGGCTTCAAAACAGTGTTATATGCATTTGTCAAAATTGTATCGTTTATATGTGTTTTATGTGTATGTGTGAAAAAATTATCTTTGAAAATCATCAGCTTTTTACCCATCTATTTTGATTATTTTATTCTGATTTTATTTTATTTTTATTGGCTTCAAAATAATAATAGATTCATTTCTTAAAATTGTTCCATCACCGTTTTATGTATGTGTGTGTGTGTAAATAAAATGTTTTCAATAAAGGAAAAAGTTGCGTAGGTGAATTTAATTTTTTTTATCAATATTGCTTCAAACTTAAATTTAAACAATTAATGAATTTGATGAATCTTCTAATTTCAGGGATGACATGGACGTAACTCATTTTCTTTTTATGTTAAAAAAAATGAAATGCATCGACTGGTTTGCTTGATAGCTTTTTGTCAAGATATTAATTATCAAGATATGGTTTAAACTCTCCAAATAATTAAATTGATGAAATTTTATTTTATGAAGTAATGTCAACAAGCTTTTTTTTTTAATACCATGAATTTTTTGATTGTTTTTACATGTAAACAAAAAAACAAAAAAAAAATATATATATACCATGATTTGTTAAGTGCAATTATGTATTTGGTGACATAATTTATTTTTATTGTTAGTAAAAAATCTCATTTTTATTTATTTTTATTATTTGCAAATAATATATATGCGCGCACGCGCGTGTGTTTGTAAATATATTTTATATTTTTATTGTGTTCAATTGTGGATCGGGTCGGGTCGACGCAACTCTGTATACACCTAAATTATATAAACAATATCTTTCAGTTTTTGAGGCAAAGTGAGTCCTAAATCATTTTTCATCAAATATAGGTTTAATGCTTGTTTTTAACCGTTTTGGTGTCATCTCCTTTTTTAGGGATAAATCTCAATTTTTTTCGATAAGCCTCCCATTTAGGAACTGATATCATTTTTTAACATGTCTAAAAATCAATGTCAACCTTTAAAACAACAAACAAACTGCTTTTAACAATTTCGATGTGATCTTTCATTTAAGGGATAAACATCAAATTTTTTGGCAAGCCTCTTATTTTTAAGGAATGATGTCATTTTTTGACTTGTTTAAAGGCTGATGTCAACCTATATATATCATAGCATGTGAATATATTTAGGAAAATACAAGTGAGGATAAACTTTCATATAAAAAAAGATGTGTTAAGGGTGATATCAACCTTTCCTTATTAAAACACTAAAGTTGTGCAACTTATTTTTGTTTAATAGGAACCGAAGAGTTGTGCATGCCTCTTTATTTTCCTCTCCTTTGGCTTGCTTTGTCTTTGAGCGGCTTAACCTTCCTTTTGGTTGCTATGTATTACTAGTCATTCCATGTCTTCCTTTTCTTCTCTCGTAGGAAAAGAGATCCTTTTTAAAGTAGCTTTTGGTTTGTCCATTATCCTCTTATTGTTTGATATGTGCCCCTCTCTCTCTCTCTCACACACACACGAGCTATTAGCCGAACAAGAAAGCATGCATTTCTTTGAATGTCACATAACATATGTTTTCTTGTTTTTGCTTATTCTTGGAATGGTGATGATAAAAGACATATACACACGTGGAGATACCTATATATGTTGGGAAGAAGATGGAAAAACCAAAAGCTTCCTTTCATTTTATTTTATTTTGGATTTATCTGATGTAACATGTATTAAGAAAAGAAAAGACCCGCATTTCTTTTGGTTTCTTTTAAAATGTCGTCCAATGTTTTCCTCTTTTAGTTATATATATGTGTGACATGGTAATGCACGTAAGATTATAGGGTTATGGTTAGTTGACATTGTTTATGTCATGTCTGGTTATGTGTGTTGCATGACGGTTTAAGGTTTTTCTAACCTATTTTGTTTTTTAGTTATAATTTTTCGTTATGTTTTATCAAAAAAAAAATTATTATTTTGTCAAATCTCATTCCAACCAAAAATATCATTACCATTTTTTTTTTGTAAAAACTTTCCTTTCATTTACATCCAAACCTCTTATATAAAAATAAGAAATAAAAAAAATACACATCCTTGCATCTATTCAAAATTCCATGCAAATTTTGATAATTATTGATGTTGTTTTAACATTTTTATATTCTTATTTAAGAAGAAAAAAAGCCATAAATATTTTTCATATTGCAAGCATCCATTTTGTGTTTTATAATTCATTTATAAAACCCATCAAGTTTAGCCCAAATTCAAAGGCCTTTAAAAGGCCGACATACCAAAACCCTTTAAAAAAATATTTTTCTTTTTTGAAATTACAACAATAAAAATGTTTTGTTATTCGCCCGTGATATTTGAAATAAATAAAAGCATAGCGAGTTGTTATTTCTAGTATGAATGGGGAGCTTCCCTTTGGTCTTTGAAATATGATAATGTCATTTTGAGTTTATGCAGTATAATAGTCATCAATGATTTTTAAATGTTAAACATGAGTGTTAGTTTCCTTTTCAGTCTAATATTCATCGATGACACATAAATGTCAATCAGGATTATTAATTTTCTTTTTGGTCTAATATTCATCGATGATAAATGAGAGTATTAATTTCCAAACACTTTGAATTCAATGTCACTAGATCCTGCCCCAAGTAGATTAACTCGAAATAGGTATTGCTTGGATATTATAGGTTTGTGGTACGAAAACCTTCATCTAGCAAAATATTATGAGTGAACATTGATATTCTAAGATAAATGAACCAAAACATGTAGTTATACATAGACTAATGTTGCATAAACAAAATGTTTAGGAACACCTGCTTAAGATTTGGACTGGGTTCAATGAGCCTATAAAAACTCACATGATTATTCACTAACATGACTTGATGAATTATTAATAGTCACAGGTTATGATCTAGAGTAAAAAAGCAAAAAAATTTTAATTCACTAGGCAATTTGGAAGTGATAAAAATAACAAAGACTTTAAAATAGATAAGCATGTTACCTACCTCGTGTTTAACTCATTACAATAGACCATTAAAGACAGGCCACTAATAGAATATGCATAATAGACCATTAGGAACAAAGACATGAGGCAATGTAGTTTATCTTAGGTAAGATGCTTTAGAGTGATAATATCTTCTCTTTAACATAATCAATCTTTTACATCAAGTCTTTGAATATCAGTTAGGATTCATAATCACTATAATACTAGATGGGAACTCCTCTTTCTATTTTTACCCTATTCTTAAACTAGCTTTATTTTATGGGTTTGTTACGATGTCGGGTGCGACAAGTAGGATCAACATCAACATAAAAATAAATCTTATTTACACCTTCATACACATTAAATACATGTACTATTAAGGCATCATTAATAATTCTATTCCCTTTGTCATCTTTGATTTGAAATCTTTTCAAATCTGTATTAAAAACTTGTTTGCAAATACATAATATGTCTATGTAAGATATATAATCAGTACCATAATATTTTTTGACATAAATAGAATTGTCATGGTGAGCAACCATATTGACATTTTGTAACCTATATATTTTACCTTGGGATGGTTAAAATATAATATTAAATTATTGGTAAATAATACAGTTGATAACAAACAACAAGCATAACAGGCTAAATTGAATATCATATTGTCAACTTCTATTGAATTTATTTTGGTTGTGAAACATAATGCCTAGTTCATAGAGTAAGTTCATTATTCAATAGAGATTATTGTACTTATTGCAGCCATATTAGCATCTTCACATTACATAGTGGGTATAATCTGATATGTTAATATCAAAAGGTAAACTTTGATACCTTCATGTTCATGGATATTTAGTGCAATCATAAGCATAACAAACCTATGCTCTAAAAGGATAACATTGAAACCACATATATATGCACATATTAAAACAAAATGAAATCACATAAATAAGCGCAATTATACTGTACAAGCAATTTAAAATTAATAACATTGTGAACAATTTGCATAATCTATAAAATTAGGTTTTTTTTCATTTACCCTATTAAACATGCCTAATTAGATAATTAGGCTATAAAATATTTAAATTAAAGGTTTCAATCAACATATTACCAACGTTATAAGCAATAATTTCAAAATTAGAGTTTTATAAACAATAACCCTAATTCTCAAATTAGTAGTTTTCCATGATTTGCAATTGTGCATGCATAACTATGATAAAATGAGTTGTTTGCTAAAATAAAATAGATTAAGGCCCCACTTGTTTGATAAAAAGTATTATTTTTTTTGGAAAGTAATGTAAATGGAAAATATAATTCTGAAAAGTGAATTATTTCCCGATGTTTGGTAGTGTTATGAAAAATAAGTTAGAAAACACTTTTCAGTTTTTCGCTATATTATATAAAATGAGTTGAAAAATATATTATTAATTCTTTAATATATTTTTTTCAGGTTTATTAACATATTAAAGATCAAATCTGGTAGATAAAAAAAGTCGAAAGATAATGAAATTGAAAA
>Ga0325414_1006507_pt1 | contig 12388 bp, 19 predicted proteins | sample PopdelMetagenome_8_FD_206183 | JGI IMG/M metagenome (GOLD analysis project Ga0325414, IMG submission 206183) | Populus deltoides microbial communities from Bellville, Georgia, United States - Leaf-PdKOR-R3 | ecosystem: Host-associated > Plants > Phyllosphere > Phylloplane/Leaf | place: USA... | reverse complement strand
GATTTATTCGTCGTCTTTATAAGCTTGGCCAAAACGGCAAGCATGACTGCATGCAATTCACCCTGTAATTTTAAAAAAAATCATGAAGATTTCATGGATGTATGCTTTATTTAACGATAAAAATGTAATCCTAGAGTAAAAAAGTAATCTATCTATCTCCAAAAAACTCTATCTGTGAAAACAAAAGGCTTAAAAAAGAGGCTAGTCGCGGTATTATATTCACAGTGAGATGCTGTTGCCCTCTCTGTACATGTGAAGATCGAGAAACGACCATCTTTTATGGACAAAATGATGATACGGATGTCTCAATCGAGAGGGCAGCTAGGGAAGATTTTATCTGTGATGGAAGAATCTGTCTTGGTAAGAAGAGGTTCCCTCCATCATTTGTGCAAAAGCACACGTCGAATTTGTTACCTTTACTCAACTCAAGCAAAACTTGTCATTGCAATTTGGGTAGAAGAGGAAGAAGACGAAGGAGGAGGGTCACATGAGATGTCTTTTGAAAACCTGACATGAAGATTGCTTCATTGTTCTTCGAAATGAATGGCTGGACCGACCATGATTGTAAATGGTGCACAGGGCCATCGAAACTAAGGCCATTGTCGAGTAATTTGGAGTGCTAAATGACTCCCTGACAGGCTAATCAAGTTCAGGCCGCTCAACTACAATTCCAAGCCTAATTACTAATTAAGTTTACTGTAATTAACCAGCCAGGGTTCTGATGAGGCGCCTGGGAATTAAGGCAAACCTGGCAGGGCTGCACCCGTTTGAGCAAACAAAATCTTGCCACTCTATAATTGTTTTCTCCGCTGCATTAAAAATAGATTAAGAAAAGTTTATATAAATTAACGAATGATAAATACCTGACATGAACATTGACCCCAATATTATTAATTAACATAAAGAAATGCGATATCTGCGGTATGGAGTGGGTGACCAGAATCAAGTTAGTGGTCAGATTAAGCGGAATGCAACTAGGGCCCCAGTGTTTTAGGGTTTCCTCACACTTTCTTCCATCATTCACGCCATTGAAATGAAAGACAAACAAGAAAGAACAAAGATTGAAATGAAAGCCGCACTCACACGTTACACTAATTTCCTTAGCATATTAAACATAAACATGTGTCATGGGGGGCTGTGTAAAACAAAGATCATGACCGTGTACCTAAATTGATTAATTATATTGATTAGTATTAGTTGGATTAAGGGGCACATGGACAGGTGATCATTAAAATGGGCAAGCTTTGAAAATATGAACAGAAGGCACATGTTCTTGAATCTCCACACATCTCTACATGAAGTTGGCTGTAGCTGTAATGTTTTCCTTCTTTCTTTGTTTTATTAAGAGGGAGTCAAGATTTACAGGCGAGAATCCTTCTGCCGCCAGGCAAGAACTGGTTGCCGTCGACTGTTTTTTCCAAGTCCAACAATGATGCTTCAGTTTTTACTTTTTCTCTGGATGAAATATGCCCCAGTACTAAAAAAAAAATTATGCATATTTAGCAAACCTATCCCTGCCACATTGAAGATCATGTTCTAGATTGATGTCAAATCAAGAAATGCTTTCGTCATGAATTATGAGCATGCCTCATTGCACTGAAATTGATGTGGTTTTGGTCAAATTAAGCATCCCAACTGCAGGATTAATTGTTTTTATGGGTGGGTTAGATGATGTTATTGTTTTTTTTAAAGTGTATTTTATTTAAAAATATATTAAAATAATATTTATTTTTAAATTATTTTTTATTTATTGTATTAAAATGATTTAAAAATACTAAAAATATATTAATTTAAAATAAAAAAATAATTTTTTAAATTTTTTTCAAAAATATTTTTGAAATGTAAAAACAAATAAGGTGTAAATGTAGTTTTTGTTTGTAAGTATATTAAAATAATATATATTTTTTTATTTTTTTGATATAAGTTTAAAAATATAAAAAAATTAATAATTTAAAACTAAATTCAAAATCCTTCGGTCTAACTGGAGTTCCAAACACCCCTAATTCCTCGAAACATTCTAGTAGCAAAATTTGACAAAATAGAATTCCAAAATGTACTATACATCATTGGATTGTTGAAATATGAAGCATCATGCTGATTTTTACAATGCAAGAAGCAAGAGTCTAGAGACTACACATTCGGTGGAACAAAATTTTTGCAAGTTCTTTAAGGTCAATAAATATAGCACACAAGGGTCAAGTTTAGGAAATAAATGAATCGGCAAGAATTGTTTGCAAGCCTGGTTTTTGAATGACAGGTAGTGGTTGTTGTCTGGTTAAGTTCTTGAACAGAGATGGCAGAGATCTACTGAAGGAAAGATGTGGAGACTGGAAAAGTTTGCAAGCAAGAAGTGTGACAAAAAAAAAGATGATAAAAGAGTATGGGAGGATGGTTCGTGGCTCACATGGAAGGGTTTACTGTGGGGCCTAAAGGAATTGAGGAAGGAACCTCCAAGACAAAAGCAGCAAATTTGGCATCTTTTTGTATGCTATCTCATCAACCTTTTAGTTTCTTTACCATATCACCCCTACTCCACACTGACAATCACTGGTCAAACCCATCAATTCTTTACCAATTGGGATCTGCAAGTGACAACTGGGGTTGCAGGATCTCTAGTTATGTTAAATCTATGAAAATCTCAAGTTTAGTTAGTATTTCATGATTAAAAGTATGTCATGCAATGAATCTTTATTTTTAGATAACGATATACCTTCTTTACTTCTACGTTCTATATCTTAGAACACTAATCGGAATCTGCATAAAGAGTGAATGAGGTACAAAAACTCAAGAACTATGTCTAAAACAATGCAAGAAGTATTTGAATATCAATTGTTAAGGTGAGGCGATGCTTGTTAAATCAATGAAATAAATATATTGCGTGATTTATAAGGGCAACAGAGAAACGAAAGAAAAAAAAATTATGTCTTGTGGAATAATTGAATATTACAAACAAGATTTTAAGATACTGGAATAATAACCACAAAAGTACACTTAACTCTTTGGTTCTTACTAGATTATGTTAACGCGTGCTAAGCAATCGCCAACAATGCTGTTCTGGTCTCTAATCTAAGTTAAAGAAAGGAGAAAAGTGCATAAAAGCCTCTTGGTTTTACTGTTTGACCGTATTCCCTTTTATATTGTCAGGTTTTTATTTATTTATTTTCTTTAATTTTTACTTGCTGCTACTTTTTAGTAGCTCACAGCCACGCACTGATGATGACTCTTGACGCATGTGAACTGTAAGTGAAACAGCCAGCTGTATACACACATTGCATGTACAGTTTGTAGTTGGTGCTTGTGTGTGTGTCTCTCTCTCTATATATATAAACGGTTCTGCTAAAAGCTGAGTGTCTGAAACCTGTGAAATTGTGGTCTCTAAAGCAGTAATGGCTTCACAATAGACCAAGGAGACCACAACAATAGAAACCTTTCCCCTTTTCTTTTCTTTCTTTCTCTCTCTCTTTCTTTCATTCTTTGGCTACTGAGGTGAAGGGAAACAAGAAAAATGGGAACTAACTCGGCTTACAAGTTGTGTAGTTTGGTATTTTTGGTTGTGTTTTTGGGATGTTCTGAGTTGATCCAGTGTAGTGTGACTTATGATAGAAAGGCAATCATGATTAATGGCCAAAGAAGAATTCTTTTCTCTGGTTCTATTCACTACCCAAGAAGCACTCCTGATGTAAGCTCATCCTTTTGATTTCTTCCTTTGTTTCGTAGTGTTTTTGTGTAATTTGCTTTGTGGTTTTAATGGGTGTCTAATTTCCTTGGAAAATGTTGGGTTGTGGTAGATGTGGGAAGATCTGATACAGAAGGCAAAAGATGGAGGGATTGATGTGATTGAGACATATGTGTTTTGGAATGTGCATGAGCCTACTCCTGGAAATGTACTTATCTTTTTACTCCTGGTTTTATTTCTGTGGTTTTTGCGTTGGTTTCTCTTGATTTATTTTCTTGCATTGTTTGGATGTGTGGATTGTTACAGTACCACTTTGAAGGGAGATATGATATTGTGAGGTTCATGAAGACAATACAGAGAGCTGGCCTCTATGCCCATCTCCGCATAGGACCTTATGTTTGTGCAGAATGGAATTTTGGGTACTTACCACTTACTTCTTCTCTTTCTCTGGATCTAGCTGATTCTTCTCCCATTGTGGTTGCTCTGCAATTTGAAGGCTTTTCGGTTTCTTTTGTCCAATGTAGGTGCTAATTTGTGAATACAATTTTCATTTTTGCTAAATTCACTAATGCGTTATATGCAGAGGGTTTCCTGTTTGGCTAAAGTATGTTCCAGGCATCAGCTTTAGAACAGACAACGAGCCTTTCAAGGTTTTTGTCTCCTCTTTTTTTTATGTAGTTTGGGTACTGTGAATCAAGATTTATGGCAAGTAAAAGCAGAATTAGCGAACACTAAGCAAATCTTGTGCTCATATACTGTTGCAGAGGGCAATGCAAGGGTTCACTGAGAAGATTGTCGGATTAATGAAGGCTGAAAATTTGTTTGAATCCCAGGGTGGCCCCATTATACTCTCACAGGTTTGTGTTCTTTGCCTCTTCGGCTTTTTTTTACTTCTTTCATTTTTGGCTTCTTGTCTCATTTTTTGTTGCCAAATTATGCAACTACACTCTTCGATGTGTTGAAATGACAACAAATTGCTAATGATTTTATGGTTTAAAAAGAAAAAAGGAATAAATCTTGTAAAGTGCTATATATTTTTTACTCTTCGACATGTAGTACATTGCACTGTTTCTTATCTTTTGTTTTTCATTTTCTGCTTCCCATGGCTCTGCAGATTGAGAATGAGTATGGCGTACAAAGTAAGTTATTTGGTGCTGCTGGTTATAATTATATGACATGGGCTGCAAATATGGCCATACAAACAGGAACTGGAGTTCCCTGGGTGATGTGCAAGGAAGATGATGCCCCGGATCCAGTGGTAAGTAGCCTTGCACTTACCTAACAGAAGATCTTGGTTTAGTTCTCATTTTATTCTCACTCTGAGTTGATACTCCTACAAAAAGTCACAAGTCCACATTTTCCACCGACAGATAAACACATGCAATGGTTTTTACTGTGATTCGTTTGCTCCTAACAAACCTTACAAGCCGACAATTTGGACAGAGGCCTGGAGTGGATGGTATGCACATTGCTTCTTTTAGCTTTGCTATATCAGATTCACAATTTACAATGGATTGGGCATTTCACCTAATTTTCTTCCTCTCAATTATACCGTGAAGGTTCTCAGAGTTTGGTGGTACAATTCACCAGCGTCCTGTTCAAGATTTGGCATTTGCAGTTGCTAAATTCATACAGAAAGGAGGATCCTTCATTAATTACTACATGGTCATTTCCTTTTTCTTAAGCTACTCCAAGTACATAGAATTGCTGGATTGTAAATTCTGTTCTCAAGAGACTGATTTCCTATGTGTTCTGTGAAACAGTTCCATGGAGGGACCAACTTTGGTCGCAGTGCTGGAGGGCCTTTCATTACCACCAGCTATGACTACGATGCTCCAATAGATGAATATGGTAAGGATTTGAGTGATACGGTTACATTCAAAGGGTTGGGACTCTTCATGCATACTCCCCAACAATATAACTTGACTTGAAAAAAATCCAAGCTTTAGGAATAAAATTGTATCATGTTGATAGTCTTTAAGCACATTAGCTTCCATCATGGATTCCTAACCACTTTGACGTCGTAAATTTGATAGGTTTGATCAGGCAACCGAAGTATGGCCATCTAAAGGAGCTTCATAGATCCATTAAGATGTGCGAGCGAGCTTTAGTTTCAGTCGATCCCATTGTCACTCAATTAGGAACCTATCAACAGGTTTCCTCTTCTCTTCTGAGACTCCTCTTGCTCTGGAAGTCCTGTTATCTGGTATTGTGTATTGATTTCTGTCCATATTTGGTATTTGCAGGTTCATGTTTACTCTACAGAATCAGGCGACTGTGCAGCTTTTCTTGCAAACTATGATACAAAATCTGCTGCAAGAGTGTTGTTTAACAACATGCACTATAACTTGCCTCCTTGGTCCATCAGCATCCTTCCTGACTGCAGAAATGTGGTCTTTAATACTGCTAAGGTAAGGAATTTCCTCCTAATTTGTTATAAACAATTTCCAGGGGGACAATCTACCATCCCTCCTTCCAAATAAAAAAAAAACATCTTCAGTTATATAGCATAAAGTAGGTGTGAGAAAACTAAATACGATGGTCTTTTTTTAGGTTGGAGTTCAAACATCTCAAATGGAAATGTTGCCAACAAATGGGATATTTTCATGGGAGAGTTACAATGAGGATATTTCTTCTCTGGATGACAGCTCAACATTCACAACTGCTGGTCTCTTGGAGCAGATAAATGTCACAAGGGATGCCAGTGATTATCTGTGGTATATGACTAGGTAAGACAGCTGGTTGTATCTAGTTCCTCCGCGATCCTCCAATATGTGCCCCCCAGTGCCCTTAAGATGTAGACATTTCATAGTTGGATGTTAAAATTAACCTTGCACTTTTCAACGTATTCCTACAGTGTTGATATTGGATCATCTGAATCCTTCCTGCATGAAGGGGAACTCCCAACTCTCATTATTCAATCAACAGGCCATGCTGTGCATATCTTTATTAATGGACAGCTTTCAGGTATGTGCATAAATTGCATCATTCTCAGATTGTCTTTTAGCTGATTAGCTATTACTAAGTTAAATATGCATCATCTAGGTTCTGCTTTTGGGACGAGAGAAAATAGGAGGTTTACTTATACTGGGAAGGTCAATCTGCGTCCTGGGACAAACAGAATTGCGTTACTGAGTGTTGCTGTTGGATTGCCGGTTAGTTTCACTGGTCCACTTTTGTGTATATTTTAGTGTTTTAGTTCATACGGTATTAAGACTAGGAGCAGGATATAAGTTCAAACAGCTGAAATTGGCTATTTGATGAACAGTTACTGAAATTTAACAGAGCTGTTGACAAATGCTTGTTTGAAGCTGGGATTCCTTTGCCCACTCACTATATTGCTCTCTTCTAAGGGAACATAAAAAATCAATCAACAAAATCTATTAAAGGCTTAGCCTATCATGACACATGAGTGTTCTTTTTGTACTCTTTATTGAATTGCATAAGCCTATATACTTTAGGTCAGAGCACATTCCTATCAATATGCACTACGCCAAGTTTTCAAGATTGTTACCTGGGATGTTGAAAACCCTGTGACTAAGATATTATTCATCTTTAATCTGGGTAATGAATTAAGTTACTGATAATGTTTTTGTTTGTTGTCAATGAAGAATGTGGGTGGACACTATGAGTCCTGGAACACTGGTATCCTTGGTCCAGTTGCACTGCATGGACTTGACCAGGGAAAATGGGACTTGTCTTGGCAAAAATGGACCTACCAGGTTGAGTACTCCTGACTGCTTAGCACTCATCAATTTATTGTTAATTTAATGAACTATTCCCTCACTGCTTTATGTACAACAGGTTGGTCTGAAAGGAGAAGCCATGAATCTTCTCTCTCCAGATAGTGTTACCTCTGTTGAGTGGATGCAATCATCTTTAGCTGCACAAAGACCTCAGCCATTGACATGGCATAAGGTATAAATATAAGGGTAGTGCAACTTAGGTTGCTGCAGAAAACGGGTCATTTGTTTGGAGAATTTGACTTATTCTATAAACTTTACAGGCATATTTCAATGCACCTGAAGGAGATGAGCCATTGGCTTTGGACATGGAAGGTATGGGAAAGGGTCAAATATGGATTAATGGGCAAAGCATAGGAAGATACTGGACTGCATATGCTAGTGGTAATTGCAATGGATGCAGTTATGCTGGAACATTCCGTCCTACAAAATGTCAGCTTGGGTGTGGCCAGCCCACTCAAAAATGGTAAATTCTGCTTCAACTACGAAGACATGCTGAAATATTCGTAGAACTCAAAAGACCTAAGCCCAATACCCCGAGTCCCCGCCCCCCCCCAAAAAAAAAAATAATTGAAAACAGCCTGTTTATTGTCTCTGACAAGCTTCATTTTCCAGGTACCATGTTCCTCGGTCTTGGTTGAAGCCAACCAATAATCTCTTGGTTGTTTTTGAGGAACTTGGAGGGGATCCTTCAAGAATTTCTCTTGTGAAGAGATCACTGGCCAGTGTTTGTGCTGAGGTCTCTGAATTCCACCCAACTATTAAGAACTGGCAAATTGAAAGCTATGGAAGAGCTGAAGAGTTCCACAGCCCCAAGGTTCACCTTCGGTGTAGTGTAGGCCAATCCATCACTTCCATAAAATTTGCAAGCTTTGGAACTCCTTTAGGAACTTGTGGAAGTTATCAGCAAGGAGCTTGCCATGCTTCTACCTCTTATGCCATCCTAGAGAAGGTATGTAACATTACTCTTGTTTTATAATCTCTAAGCATCCTTGCATAATTTTTTTCAATTTGTTCGTTTCCTTTTTCACAGAAATGTATAGGGAAGCAGAGATGTGCCGTTACCATATCCAACAGTAACTTTGGCCAAGATCCATGTCCAAATGTAATGAAGAAGTTGTCAGTCGAAGCTGTTTGTGCCCCTACCAATTGGAGGGGTTAATTACGTGAAGAACAAGGTCCCTTATTTATACTGCAACTAATAATTTAACAACACATTACCTGCAAGAAAAGCAAGGAAGAACAATAGTACGAGAGACTACGAGTACAGCAAAGGGTTGTTTAGTTGGATAGGTAAGATGCTGCAGTCTTTCAAACTGGGAGGCTGTGGCAAGGGTGTTTGTTGCTCAAGGCAAATTAGTGCTTAATTTAATTTGGTTTATGAACTACTGTAAATTAGTCAATCCTTAGATAGGTGAGTTTGAAAATTCCCAGGCTCTGCAATTTGAGGCCTATGGTGAATTTCAAGCCCCAGTCCTCCTTTTTAAGTGGATGAGGGCACTGGGAGAAAGAAGTGTTTCTAGTGGTGTGATTTATCTTGTGTTTGTATTAAGCGGGGAAAAATCAAACCCCAGGTATGTTTTCATGTTGGGAGCGGATCCTAGTATGACCATTGTTTGTGTAGTTCCTCCTTGAATTTGAAAGAGCATTCTGCCAGCTCAATTTCATTTGTACTTGGCCAGAATTTTATGCTACTCTATACTTGGTTTCTTCAGGATGCTACTCTAAGTTTCTTCTCGTTTCCATGTATCCATAATCTAACGTCCTTTGGCTCACCTTCCCTGGGCATGACTTTGTGGTTGTAACATGAAAACCCCGGGCATCATTTGAGGACAGTGGGGTGGTCAAAACTCAGTCAAAGCAAGCCAAGAAGTGGCAGGTGCAACCGTGTTTTCCCCAGACTCGGTCAAAACTCCGACTAGAAATGCTTGCAATCTCACCAGAGGCTAATGGATTCACCATTCCAAACACTTAACTATTCTCAATCACACTCCAGATAAACTCTCTCAATTTTAAGAGTTTCCACCCCAGATAAACTCTCTCAATTTTAAGAGTTTCCTTTTCAGTACCAAGCACTATCAGCTGGCCTTTCAAATCTCCAAAAACTCCAACCTCTCAAACGAAAACATGAAATCCACGGAATCGGCAAGGAAAGAAATAGGTACTTCTCACCCTATTGCCATAAACATTCTGCAGTTCCCCACTCATGGACAGCCTCGTTCTTCAGAAACTACTAAAAGTAAAGTGCTACTGTGGAAAAATTGCAGCACAGAATGCAGGTTGAAGCAGAATGGAATATTTGATTTGGAGTTATGTAGCGAGTGATTTGTCGGCGTTTCTAGAGTTGGCCCGTAAGAATCTACCGTAAACGAAACAAAAGGCTATTGCTTTGCCTACCCAACTCAAATTTCCTGTGCTAAAAAACAGTTCCATACTGTAGAAAGCTATTCTTCTTCCTTTAGCTTTCTCGTTTATTCTCTTTTTGGTTGGGGGATTAAAAATCAAAAGGGCATTAAGCATTTTAAGGAAACCTTGAGGACATTCTATCTACAATTGATTTCTAAGATCACATCTCCAGGAGCCAACTGTAATGTGGCATCATACCCAACAACACCACTCATGTCCAAAGTCCTCCCCACATAAATTGGATCTCGTGAATCTAATGAACTGCCAAAAAGAAATCCAGAAATAAATGTCCATGGCAATGAGAGTTCAGCAGCTGCAGTTAAAAGCAACTGGGATAACTGTAAAAGATTATATTTCATAAAACAAGCATCGGTTGAACACATGGATTCATAAACCATTGATAGCTCACCATTCAAGCAAAAGATAAAATCCAAGCTTCAGAATCCAGATTTCTAATAGCATATATCAAAAAACGATAAGCAAATTCATCAGCTTCAAGCAGAAGCAGTAGCAGCAGCAGGAGCAGTGTGCTTTGCTATAGCCTGCTGCAGTTCATCCTTCCTTGCTCCCACAACTTTGTCCACAATCTTCCCCTCTTTCAGGAACATGAAAGTTGGCATTGCCTCCACAGCCCAATCCTGAGCGACAGTCTGCAAAAAAAAAAAAAAAATCACCCATCAAATCCTAACCTCTCAACTTCAGCATCAAAAACTGAACACAATGATTTGTGTAAAATTACCTTCAATTCATCAACATCAACCTTAAGGAAGATAACGTCGGGAAGTTTCCTAGCCAGCTCAGCCAGGAAAGGAGCAATGACACGGCACGGACCACACCATGAAGCAGCAAAATCAATCACCACCTGCATCAACCCCAGAGCTAAATCTATGCAGTAGAAACACAACCCAAATAGACATCTTGTTACTCTCTCTACAAAAGGACAAACTTGGCCAAAAAAGTTTGATAAGTTAATTATCAAAACACATTGTGAATTAAACAAGCCACTTTGTTTAAGGAAAACACAATAACGTCTGTCTCATAGAAACATAAACAAGCGCTTCTTTGTTTTATTCTTGACAGATAAAAATACTCATTCAAAGATTCCACTAGTAGAAAAACCAATCCAATCGCAGGAGACCCCACCAGCAACCAGTCATCATCCAAGATTAAGAGCCTTCAATGCTTTGGTCCCTAAAGAGTAAAGACAGCCAGTCCACTAGTGGAGCCCATCTTAGACAAATAGTTTTCCAAGGTTGCCGAAAATCAGAACCCAACAAAGAAAATCACATGTAACTATCAAACAAAACCACCAATCAAAAAACACAAATCATTTTCAATCCAAAGGAAGTATATTTTTGCTCCAAAAAATAAACTTCATGATCTCTCAAAAGAGCTTGATTGTCCTCGCCCTAGCTACGTCGATTACAGCCCTTTTCCTTGTGTAAAAGAAAACAGATGTAAACCCCAGTAAGAGATCAAAGCCGAATTACCAAATCACAAACAATGAAACAATCAAATCCTGTCTCAGCACAAACTGCAAACATAGTAACTATCAAAAATCACATGTAACTATCAAACAAAACCACCAATCAAAAAACACAAAATCATTTTCAATCCAAAGGATGTATATTTTTGCTCCAAAAAATAAACTTCATGATCTCTCAAAAGAGCTTGATTGTCCTCGCCCTAGCTACGTCGATTACAGCCCTTTTCCTTGTGTAAAAGAAAACAGATGTAAACCCCAGTAAGAGATCAAAGCCGAATTACCAAATCACAAACAATGAAACAATCAAATCCTGTCTCAGCACAAACTGCAAACATAGTATAAACAAAGGCCAAAACAGAGCAAATCTATGTTATATCATATCAAAACCAACAAAATCCCAACAAAGAAACACGCAAAAAAAAAAACCAGTAACATAAATTACAAGCAAGATAATCAAAATCACATCACAAATCAACCCCCTAAAATACAAAAAAGAACGCAAAAAACAATACCAGCTTCTTAGATTCATTTCCTCTCTGCAACTGCTCGTCCCACGCCTCAACAGTGTGGCACCCGATCACTTGCCCATCTTCAGCTGCCATTTCTCGAACTCTCTACAGACTTTCAAAGGAAACAGACTCAGAGATTATTATCACAGAAGAAAGATGCTTAGTTCTGCCTCTTTTTCATATGTTGCTTTAAATACACAGAAGCGGTTGAAAAGAGGGCTTCGTTTTAGTTATATTACATGTTTGCCATTTTGATAAGGATTAAGAGAAATTCATGCAACGTGGAGAGAACTCACAAGATTTGAGGGTGTTTAAGAGGATTTGTTTTATTTTTAATTAATTTGTGGCCGTTGACTATTTAAATTACGAAAATAAATCTAATTGGACGGCTAATAGGGGTTTGATTTAATGTTTCTGACGTCAGACGTAATCATGGTTGGTGTTAAATGCCAATTGATTAATTCTTTCGGATTATATTATATTTTTTTTTCTTAATCATAAATTCTGTTTATTTACTTTCCAATTAAATTCAATTTTCGTTGGTTTGATTTGTTATTGATGCATGTTG
>Ga0325414_1006506_pt1 | contig 12389 bp, 11 predicted proteins | sample PopdelMetagenome_8_FD_206183 | JGI IMG/M metagenome (GOLD analysis project Ga0325414, IMG submission 206183) | Populus deltoides microbial communities from Bellville, Georgia, United States - Leaf-PdKOR-R3 | ecosystem: Host-associated > Plants > Phyllosphere > Phylloplane/Leaf | place: USA... | reverse complement strand
ATTAAAATCATTCCTCCAATTCATTCTTATGCAACTCTACCTCCTTCATTTTACGGCTTTGCGCCTCATTCCTTGAGTCTTGCCAAGCCGAATGCTGTGAAAATCTATGATTTCTCATCTATTTTTTGACAAATTTTCAAAACCGGGATTCTTAGAGAGTGCGTAGATTTTAAATCCAAGTGCTAGAATACACAACATGAAACTTATTGGCTGATGAATCTAATATGATTTCATTCTTATTTATTCTTACTTTTATGAGTTGTTAATTACATATTGTTAAGGCTTTTGTGATACATGTAATCTCTATATATTTGATATTATTTCTTTTCTTTTTTATGGTATCAAAGCAGGTTCATATTTACTTGTCTCATGTTTTCTTTGTTTAGATGGCTTCCTCTGGTTTGGAGGATATGACAAGTTCTAATTATCCCTTCATCATTAAATCTTCTTGATTTTAATTCAAATCAACGCCTATGTTTCTCTTCAATTGAGTGATTTCAATTATCTTCCTTGGATCAAAGGTTATGTCTTTAGCGATTGGTGAAAGGTCAATTATCGAATTTATTGATAAAAATAATGCTTTTCTTGATGACAAATCTTCTTAGTACAAATCATGGTTTGCTAACAATCAGAAGGAGAAAAAAAGTACATGGAAATGAAAAGTACATGGAATGAATTAGCAATTTATTGACGTTACACCATAGAAGTTGCAACCTTACTGAAATGAGTTGAAGAAGATAAAGTTTTTCAAATTTTGGAAAGTCTTTCAAATTTTGGCCAATTTATCCCGTGACTATAAAGATCTTTATAGTCTTATACTCATGAACTCTAAATTACCGTCAAGGACACTCGAAAAAAAATCATGAACTTGAACATCAAATCAAATTTATTTGAAGCTTGAGCATTTGTATCCAATTAGAGACCTTTTAAAGAAAAGGGGTAAAAGGGTAGAAGACCCAATTTGAAATGTGATCATTGCAACAACATAGGATACTTATTTGATGGCTGTTAGGATCTTCATCCTGAACTAAAACCAAAATTTTCAAGAGAGAACAAAGAAGGACATAAATTTTTTCAACCACCAAGGTATAAAGCCAACTCTATGACCAACTAATCTGCAAGTGGATTATCAACTTTTATCTTTAGTCTAGTCAACCTCATCAATGAATTTGCATCCAACCTTCATGCAAAGCATAGTGCAAATGATGAAGAGGAGAATAAAGATCCATCCACATTGATTGGTCAGTTTGTAGGATTTATAACTGCAAATAAAAATGTCTTGACTGAGGATTACAAGTTATTTTGAATGTCTTTTCTACAGCTCTTACTATAAGTAATGTGTATGATTTTTGGATCATAGATTCAATGGTGTCACTGATCACATAACCAATAAATATAATCACCTGCTTGACTTTAAAAAAATTTCTCCATTATCTCAAATATTCGTTGCTAATGGTAAAAGTGCACCAATTTTTAGGCAAAGGGAGATTAAATTACTTTTTCAAACAATTGCATCTTTAGCCTTGTATGTTCCTTCATTCCCATTTAAACTACTCTCTGTTGTACTTAATGAACTTGAGTTCATAAGAAGCAATGCTGACCACTCATTATTTATTCGCATCAAATCTGATGAAAAGTTGGTGGTTTAAATTTATGTTGATGATCTTATTTTTGCTGATAATAATCATGCCGCCATTACCAATTGTAAGAGTATTCTTCATCAACAATTTGCTATTAAGGATCTTGGAGTTCTTAAATATTTTTTTGGCATAAAGATAGATACTTCTCATATAGGGTTGTTTTTTAATCAAAGTAAAAATATTCTGGGTTTGTTGCGTGGAGATCATATGCTTGAATGCAAACCTACAAAAACACATCTAGATAGCATACTACAATTGACTTTGGATGGGGAGTCTTTTAATCAACCTTAGCTTTATCAAAAATTAACGGGAAAACTTATTTATCTTATGATTACACAACCTGATATAAGTCATTCAGTTAGTATTGTAAGTCAATTCATGCACTCACCTACTACAACCCATATGATGATTGTCAAACAGATTCTTCAATATCTCAAAGGAACTATTACACATGGAATCCTTATGCAAAATCATGGTCACACACAAATACCCAGTTACACTGACATAGATTGAGCAAGAAATAATCTTGATCGCAAATCTACTATGGGGTATTGTATATTTGTTGGAGGAAATATGGTTTCGTGGAAAAGTAAAAAATAATTAGTTATTACTTGTGTCAGCACAAAAGCTGAATATCGCGCCATAGCCTCTATTCCCTCTGAACTTATATGGCTGAAAGTCATATAATATGATATGTTACCAATCTAATATGATTTTATTCTTATCTAATCTTATTGAGTTGTTAATTAGATATTCTTAAGCTTTATCATAGGAGAAATATCAATGGCATAGCTAGAATTACTTCTACATATATGTGTGTGTGTGTGTGTGTGTGTGTGTGAGAGAGAGAGAGAGAGAGAGAGAGAGAGAACAATACAAAAGGCATGAATAAAGCAAAAATCTTTTTTTATTATTATTTATTTTCTTCTTCAGAACTACTTACAAATTAAGACATCATGCAATCCATGAGCAACCTTAATGGATACTTGGACATTTTTTTCAATTATCTATCCTTTTTATTTACTTTCTTTTACATAAAAGACTATATATTTGGAAATTATAGGTAACAATGGTTAAACGGCAATTATGATATATATATATATATATGGAAATAATAATAATAATAATAATAATAATAAATAAATAAATAAATAAATAAAATATAATTAATTAGGTTTTATATTGTTCCATTTTTATTAATTAAGAGTATTATAAGTAACAGTGAGTATATTAATAATTACATAATAATTTAGAGAATAAAAAAAAAAACTATAGAGTAACTTATGTTCTATTTTGTTAGACAATCAAAACCTATATTATCAACAGAGAGAAGAAGAGGAAGATCAATAAGGAGATTTGATCAAGGGCCAAAATCTTTCCTTTTTTTTTTTTTTTTATCAATTTAAGGTGTATGATCTTTATCCTTTTAATTGAATTTTTGCATGTATGTTAAGGCTATTGAAAAAGATTTAAGAATTAGGATTTTTATGATATTTTATTTTTAATCACTTTTAAAGAGTGAGTATTAAACTAATAGAGTCTTGGATTGATGGAAGTGATTTTATATGTTTTTGTTAGAGTAATTTGAAGTGATGGTGAAATTAAAGAATTGAAAGAAAAAAAAAAATGATGAGTTAGTAACTTTAAGCCATCAAAATATGGTCTTCCAATGAGTGTTATGATTAAAATTTTCTACCTAAATATAGCAGGTCATGAGTTATTTGATTTGATAGGTTATTTACCCAATTTAGAGTTGTGGATTATGGATTAAGAGTTATGATAATTGAAAGTAAGTTACTTAAACATATAATTTATAGGTTCCATTCTAGGTTAATTGAAGAGTGCAATTCACCTTGAATATTTTATGGGCTCAAAGTTTGTTGTTTTTATTTAATACATTACCAAAGAGTTTGCGTGTTTTTTTTTAATATTTTCTTAAGAATTTATAAAAAAATTGTTTCTAATTATTAAGATATAGTAATTATTAACTGAAATTTATTTTGGAGAGTGAATGACTTTTATAATTTGGTTTTAAACATATCAGTATACAAAAATTAATTGATTTTTATGTAGAGTTTTAATACATGAAAGGTGTTTCATAAAGAACTTTATTTTTATACGAATTAATTTATTTTCTTGATAAATAATTTTCTAAAAATAGATGTAGTTAATAATTTTCAACAACTCAACTTTAATTATTCTTAGAATACTATTTTACTTGAAAAAAAATTATTTCTTAGCCATTTCTGATCATATTTTATAATTTTATAATGTTATTATTTTTGGACCACAATTGCCATATGTTTTACATAATTATTTTTGGTATTTAATTATTAAAAATAGATATTTTATAAGTAAAATAGAGGGCTGTAATAATATGGTTCAAGTGTTTGGTGATTTTTGGAAAGAATTTTAGGGTCATTTAAAGTAGTGATATATTTAAGTTTTGATTAAATTAGAAATTAGAAACAACCTCATGTATTGCATTGGATATTAATGCACATATAATTTATGGTGATTGCTATTGTTAGGTTGTTAGGAGTGTTTGGTTGTCTCTAAAGCTAATTTTGAATTTGTGTATCAGGTAAGTAACTATTTATTTCTTTCGTTTGTTATTTTGAGATAGAAAATATATATTTATTATTTCATAAATTAGAAGGATCATACATGATAAATGATTTGTAAATAATGTTAAGTATTTTTTGAAAGTATGTTTATGATTGCAAAAGTGTTTAAGTATGTTTATGATTGCTTTTATGAACTCATTCATGGATTGAATATGAATATGACTTTGATTGATTATGCTTTGGACCCAATCTTTGAGATTAAACACTTATCGACATGTTTATTTAGAATTTGATGTCTAGTTATATGGCAAAATATGACTCATTGTTATTGTTGTTAGAGTAATCGTATACCTTTGACTCAGAATTTGACTTTAAATATGAATGTGCAATCCCCGTTTGTGTTTAAAATGATTGGTTTGAATTATTTAAATTTTGAATGATTTAGAAACGTGCTTTTGATCTTTTGAATATTTGAAATTACTAATATTTTAGTGTAATAAATGAATTGAATTTAAGCTAAATATATATTACTAAGTTTTGGCATGTTTAGTTCAGTTAGAAAAATGAATTGTTATTTACTGAGTGTATGATACTCAATTTTTTTTTTTCCAGATGGTTTGGAAGATGTATAGAATATCAAGTGGTTTCTTCAAAACTTTATAGTTGATTTCTATACTTTAATATTTTAATTATTAGATCAATTTATGATCTTAGACTTGTTGTACATTTGTTTTTATTTGATTTTAAAGTTAAGTTATTTGATGTGAGATGATTTATGTTTGGTTGATTTAATTTATGATTCAAAGTATTTTCTTTTAATGGAGTATTATTTTTAAATTGGAGTTAAGATGTCTTGTAGTGTTGTCATGCAAAAAGAGTATTTTCATGGTTTTTGGGTTCGGTGCGTGACAATGATCAACATAATAAAATACTATAATTTTTTTAACAAACATTATTATAATATTTTTAATAAATATTATGCTATTTTAAGAAAATTATTATTATTATTATTATTATTATTATTATTATTATTATTATTATTATTATTATTATTATTATTATTATTATATATTTTAAGAAAGTATGATTTGTTTTAAAAAAACAAGAATCACCTGGAAAAGAGTGGGCTATTGGCTAGTTATAATATATATCAAAATTAAGTTGAAGAAATTTGTAATACTTGACCAATGAAAGTGGCCCAAAATTAAAAGATGGTGTCTTTTCCTCTTTTATATTTCTTTTATTGTCCTCAAATATATAAGGTTTATTGAGATATATAAACATAACAAAAATAATAATTTTAATTTTAATTTTTTTTTAGGAATCCTAAGGATCCTCTGAAATAATTTTTTTCTAAGATTCGATCAAATTTTTAAGGCTGAATTATCACAAACCATAAATCATTCAATTATCTACTCTCTAACAGTAATTCACACGAACTGCAATATTAAAAAACTCATAAAACTCTTTTAAAAAAGAGGGAATGTTATGCTTTGAATGTTAGCTCTTTCTTTTCTAATTAGACTATCTATATAAGTGTATATGATGTGTACAATGTGTTTTTTTTATAACTTTATTATAAAAAAAATATAAAGCATAACATTTTATTTATAGAAAAAACATGATAAAATATCATTTTGCCTCCTGAAACATATCGCTTATATTATTTCAGGATAGTTTTATATATTTATACAATAAAGTGCTTACTTGATTTGTAGGTCTAGAAATGCAATCCCTTGTATTAATTACATTCAAATCCTTCATTTATAAAACATATTTATAATCAAGTCTTACTTAATTAATCATTTCATTTTAATTTCTTACAATAATTCTATTGTAATGCTAAGAATTTTGATTGGAAATAGAAAAAATATAGTAAGGTGATCTCATCAGACATTACATAAAAGTTTTGGGAAGAAAAAGAAAGGGATAAAAATGGATAGTTAGAAATGAACATAAAGGATTACACCACAACCAAATGGATTGTCTAAGTACAACAAGCCATCATATGATGACACATAAAAGGCAACCCTAGATCTTTCTAAATGAAATCATATTGTTAAGAGTCTAGTCAAATAGAAATTGATCTAATTTAAATTTCAAATTAGTCTATTTTAAAATTTAAACTATTTCCCGTAATCATATTTTAGCTATTTAAAAAGAATAAGGTAGAATGAGATTTTCATCTTAAAGAACTTAAAATTCAATTATAGCCTTTAAAGGCTCAAACTACCTTGAATCTGTCTATAATAATTTTAATTTTTTTTTAATTCAATTATTATGTTTGTCTAATTTTTTTGGTTAAAAAATAATAATTTTTTTTCATTATTTCCAAATATTGAGAATTGCTTATTAGAGCCTAACAAGCTACGATAGTTTGCATTGTTTGATAGAACTGGTGTGAGTTGACTGGTTTTTCCTATTGATGGGACTCGTGTCCTATTATGGGCTAAGTTGACTAATTTGCCCAGTGTAATGGGACTTATGCAAGAATCAAGATGGCTAGTTTGCCCTGTGTAACGGGACTGGTGTCTTGTTTTAGGCAATTGGATGGATGGATTCCCAAGTTTTTAGGAATGTGTCTAGGTTTAGGCATTGAGTTTTGGAACCTGGATTGGGGGTTGCCAACTAAGGTTGGGTCATAAAAATTCTTCTTGTTTGAGAAAGAAGTGAATTAAGTTATTCGAGATCTTAATTATAAATAGAAATAGTAGTTTGGTTAAATTGGTATTTGTTATGTTGCACTTTATTTGTCATGCAAATTAATTTACCTTAATATTAAATTAATTTTGAAGTTCGGCACGACCTGACAAGACTTAGTAAATTTGAGACTGTACTTTTTATATAAGATTAATACATGTAATCATGATAACATTAACATGTAATTTTAAAAAGGAATGTAATTGTGAATTATATTCCATTCTTTTGTTATGCCTTGGGTATTTTATTTGAATTGTTAAAGTCATGTAATGAAGGAATTATATTATGATGGATTTAATTTAGTCATTTTTGTAAATGAAGGAATTTATTACCATGTTGAATTTAATTTAGTTACATATATTTTATGTGAGGAAGTATTAAATTTCTATCATGTTATTTTAATTATTTGGATGAGGAATGAGTTTCATATATGGTTTATGTGGTTGCGTTTCAAAAAATAATTACTTGAATTTTCACATGTGTTATTGTGGAAAATTTTGGGATGTTATATGTTTGGTACATGCGAAGCACGCTAAGGCATGTGGAAGGCTTGTAGCCTTTAAATGACATGTGAGCCATACTGCAAGCTCCCATCAATGTCATTTTTTATGTTGTTAGAATCGTCACAACATCATCTTCCTTGAAAGGTAGCACATGTTTCTATGACTGTCTTATGCTATTCTTCCCTTCATGCTTTAATATGTTCCTATTCTTTAGTTTTAATCCCTCTACTCTCAAGTTTTAGACAAATAAAGAATCCAGATAATATCTCAAAAAATAAATCATCAACCCGATGTTGGGATAATTATTTGATATAACAATGAGCGTAAAAAAGCACATTGAAACATATTATCAATAAGAAATCCTAATCAACACAACATGGAAGGATGAAATTGAAATTAAAAAAAATTCAATGACTATAGAAAACATAACATATGAAGGACCAAACTTGAAAGTTGTAATGTTTTGAATATAAAAACATAGGAAAAGGCTATAGAGCCCTTGAAGGCTTAGATGTAGGAATAAATAAATGAGGCGTATAGTAGTAATTGAATAAAGAGATGGTAAATATAAATAGAAAGAAGGAAAAAAAAAAAAAAAGAGATCTGAATATTTTGAGAGAGCAAACCGTGAGAGAGAAGGGAGAGAGAAGGGAGAAAGAAGAAGAAGAAGAGAAAAAAAGGAAATTAGAAGGGAAATAGAAAGGAATTGAAGAAATAAGTTTAAAGGCAAGATTTAGGTTGTTAAATGTATAAATATGGGTTATTGAACTTTAATTTCAATTTTGATGAATGTTAGGGTTTTGAAAATTTATGTTTTGGGTTTAATTGATGAATTAAATTGAATATTATAGGGTTGATTGTTGTGGGTAATTGATTATTTAGTTGATTGTTGAAGATTATGATGATTTTGAGTTATGATTTTGTTTGAATGGTGAATTTGTGTTAGAAATAAGGAAAGAACAGTGGGTTTTCTGTTGAAATTCTGGGTTGGAGGTGAAGATGACAAAATTTTGGTTTGGTCCCTCAATTTATGGAAATTACAGTTTAGTCCCCAAACTTTAGAAAATTTACAGATTGGTCCCTGGAGCCTATTCCGAGATTCTGAACAAAATAAAAGATGAATTATGGGCAGAATTCCTGTATAGTTATGAAATTTTAACACTTTCAATTTGGTCCTCCAATTTGACAAAAATTACCATTTGACCCTAACAATTTGGTAAAATTCCAGAATGGTCCCTGGAGCATAATGAGTTATTATGGACAGAAATGAGGATTAATTATGATCAGAATTTCAGTATAGTCATGGATTTATGATAATTTTAGTTTGGTCCTTCAATTTGACAAAAGTTGCAATTTGACCCTTAAAATATGATAAATTACAGATTGGTCCCTAGCTGTAATATTGACTTTTTCAGATTGGTTTGATGAATAATTAAGGGTTATTTAGTGAATTATTACCAATTTTATTATTTGTTTTATTATAGATTAGATTTCAGGAAAACTGTTAATCTTGGGTTTTTGGGAAGATAACTAATTTAGTTCAAAAACATATAGGGTTATGGGATATACCCTTAGATAGGTGTATTAAATAGGTTATATTTTCTTTTGAGTCATTCTTGAATATGTCTCTTTTGTATTCAGATAATCCTGATATTCTACCGGCAGGATGTCATTAGGATTTCCTTCGGTATCTGCTTTTGACTTCTGTTTGCTTTCGAGTCTGGTGAGTGGATAATTTTTCATATGTATGAGAAATATTATAAATATTTTATTTGTTAATATGAATTGGATCATGATTCGTGATAATATATATATTGATTATTATCCTTGTTTTGATAAAGTATGATCAATTGTTGAATCTGAATTCTTGATATGAACCAGTATATATTTTGAATTGAATTCTGAATTGATAGCTCCTCATTTGATTGATGTCATGAGTTGAGCCTTGAGATATGAATATGTCTTTGATTATGATTATGAACCTATGGTATGCCAGTTAGAATACCCATGCTAACAGGCTAATGTTAGTCTTTGTGCACATCGTATCTGAACCCTATTTGGTCGGGAAGTCACCAACCTGTGTGGACTGATCATCCCACAGTATGGAGCCTCATGCTCATTGCATTTTGATTTTCTGACGAGCTTTACCTTATGATATTCTTGTTATGGCCTATTTGAGAAACCTTCTTTAAGAACCTAGAGTCATACTTGTATATATATATTTCTCATTGTTTTATTATCTCGTGTGTGTATATTGAACGTTATCTACTCACTGAGTTGTTGAACTCACCCTCTCATTATTTATCTTTTCAGGCTTATAGCTTGTTAGTGGGTTATTTTTGTTGAACCTTCCGAACCTGCTCTTTGGTTGTACTTTGTACCTTTCCTTTATGTTTAGTTAGTGCTCCAAAACTCTGAACTTATATAAACTCTTGTATTAAGACAATTCAATTATATTATGAAATTGATTTTGTTATTAATGCCGCGTTGAACTCTGATTAAGTCAGGATAAGTTTGTGTGTAAGTTTGGGTTTGCATAGGTATGGAACCTTGGAAGGGAACCTTGCCTATGTGCCGGTCATGGATTCAAAATTCAGGTCGTGATAAAAGTACCTTTTGTTAAAACTGTCGCGGGGGGCGCGACGTCGTCTGGCGACGGCAGAGGCTCGTGCCGTGCCTCTTAATGAGGGGTGTTGTGTGTTAGGAAGAGTTTTTGGATTTAATCATAAAATTATGATTAATGTTTAGGAGTCGCCACCTAGTATTATGGTCACTAGAAACCTATGGTTTACGAGAGTCTGGGTAAGGGACTGATTGTGCAAGGGAAAGACGCATCACCCCCAGTGCACCCTACCTAAGGTAAGCTGCATTGTTGTTTGACTATTTTTTTTAAGTCGGGTTTCTATTCGTTGGTCTTTTCTAAGGCTCAAGGAAGATCTCTCTTCATGAGAGAGTCTCTACCTTATTGGGTTAAATCCTAACCGTTCTAAAGTCTGAATTTTAGCATCGCATTTTTACACCTTGTATCTTTAATACTTGAGGGTGTACTTTATCGTGTAATTTTACACCTCACAAATATTAAAGTTTACATCTGGATCCTAAAAAAAAGATTGGAAAAAGATTTTTGACATGTTGTCCAAATCCTAATGGATAATCATAAACTGGTTATGATATCTATTTTTGGATTTTTTTTAAACATGAAAAAGATGTAGTTTTTTTTTTTATGAAAAATATGCTTGGAAAAATTTTAGGATTTGGCTGTGTGCATCAAAATATTTTTTTCTTTTTGAAATTTTTTTTATTTTTATTTTTTGAAATATTTTGAAGAAAACCTGGTTTTTAAAACCAGATTTGTATTTTACAGTGTAAATATATAACCTGATATTATGCAAAATTAGTAGAAAAATATGCAATAAAATCACAATTTTTTAAAATGATTTTTTGGAAAGTTTTTTATTTTTTTAATATTATAACACACACACAAAATTCACGTCCTGCATGGACAGGAGGACGTGAATTATAATTCACGCCTATTGTTCACGCAGTGAACAGGAAGAAGGAAGAAGAAGAAGGAAAGGAAGGGTGGCTCACCTGGCTGAAGGGTCGTGGCTGTCGTCACTGGTTTGGCTGAGGATGGTGGAAGAGTTGGTGGAGCTTAAAGGAGTGGCTGCTGCTCACGTTACAGGAACTGCCGTGGTCGGTGCTGGAATTGCTAACGGTTGGAGCTGTTCAAGTCGCCGCTATGACGAGAGAGTACCTCTACTGCTGTTTCTAAGGATGAAAGCCCCTAGAAGGGGTGGTTGCTGCCTCTGCTGCTACTGTTTAGGTTACAGTAGCAGAGAAGAAGGAGGATGAAACAGGTCTGCAGGAGAGAGAGGGAGTCGCGGTGGCTGCTTGGTGGTTGTGCCGGCTTCCTATAGTGGAGCTGGTATTTGTGGTTGTGTGTAGGCCGGTGTGTTGGTATTCTCGCCAGAGAAGGCAGCTGTGGAAGAGGTGTAGAGAGAAAGAAAGAAAAACAGAGAGAAAGTTGCAGAAACCGGGAAGAAGCTGATTTTTTGGCTTATTTCGGACCTGATTTTCTCCTCTCTCAGGCCATGAAATCCACCTTTATTTATAGGCGGTGGAAGAGGGCAATCATTTCTACACTAGAGAAAAATTTCAACCCTTGATTCAGATGGAAAGGATGCCAACCGTTGGCTCAAAGTAGGCATGGTGCACTGTCAAATTATCAAATCTACAACTGCAGGCTGCCTGAGTTAGCCTCTTTGGGGTGGTTCCACGTCCGTTTATTTGCCAGTGAGCCGGTGAAGACCATACCCAGACATAGAGGTATGTCTGGTGATCAGTTTTGTGCATGTTTTGGCAAATTTCGTGGACGTTAGGTGCATTAAATGCAGCTGAAAAGTAGGTAACCGGACCAGCTATTTCAGAGAATTAAAGAAGATAATGCACAGTACCAGAACTCTGTTTTTGGCCAAAGTTCATTTCAGTGCTCTCTCTTTAAATTGCTTTCAATTGAATCTCTAATTGTCCCTAAACTTTTTCAATTAAGCCCCTGATGAACTTCAATTGGAGCCCTGAAGTTACGCACCTATTGTGATATGGTCCTTGGTCTCAGATTTCATCAATTTAGCCCCTAATTGATCCAAAAACTTCAATTTTCTTGCAATTTGGCCCTTAATTTCAATCAATTAACTTGATAAAAATTAAATTTGGTCTTCTAAAATTCAAATTTTCTCAATTAAGCTCAAATTAGGCTCCCAGACTTAATTTTTCACCAATTAAGCCCCAAATAAAATTAATTTGACCCATTTAAAGTATAATTAAGTCCTTGCACTTAATTAAATCCTTTAATTGGACCCAAATTAATTCTTAAACATAATTAAAATTCAATTTGGCCCATGATTAAATCAAATTGGCCTATTAAAAATTTAATTATGTCATTGGATTTAATTTTTATGCAAATTCGTCCAATAATC
>Ga0325414_1006505_pt1 | contig 12390 bp, 8 predicted proteins | sample PopdelMetagenome_8_FD_206183 | JGI IMG/M metagenome (GOLD analysis project Ga0325414, IMG submission 206183) | Populus deltoides microbial communities from Bellville, Georgia, United States - Leaf-PdKOR-R3 | ecosystem: Host-associated > Plants > Phyllosphere > Phylloplane/Leaf | place: USA... | reverse complement strand
ATTTGAATATGTATCTATATGTTGGGTTTACTAAGAGGATCAACTTTCCACTTTGATATTTAAATAACATTAACAACTTATTTTTAATTTATCAATTTTTATGTATTTTTAATTTATTTTACTAAGATATTGTTTTTAATTAAAATAATTATAATGTCATCAAACATATTTATAACATCAATGCTTTACAAATTTAACTTAGAATTTCACTATTATTATAATCCAAGTAACAAGAATAGATGCGTGTTTAGTATTTATGATTTATAATACTTTTAAAAATATATTTTCTTGAAAATATATTAAAATAAATTTTTATATTTATATTTATTTTTAATATTTATATATAAAAATAATTTAAAAATATACTAAAAAATATCAATTTAATATTTTTTTAAGATAAATATACTTCTAAAATATACTAAAATAAATTATATATTTTAAATCAGGCTTTAATAAGGCCCGCCATGTTTTTATGGTTAGAAAGTACCTTTATAAAAAAGTAAAATTTTTCTTCAATTTTTTTATATAATTTTAAATTATTTTAATGTGTTAATATAAAAATAATTTTTTTTTAATTTATTATTTAAAAAAATTTAAATAAAAAAACTCTTAAAAAATAATTTTCATAAACAGACAATAAATGTAGCACGTAATATAACTTGGATAGATGAGACGTTCCATCGAAACAAAGTGTCAGAAGCCGGTAGGCCCCACCAACATTTGTTTCATTATCTGGACTATCTAGTGGCGGTTCCTTTCCTCCACGTAATGGCATTTGATACCGACAAGCATGAAAAGACATCTCCCTGTGGAATAAGATATGATTAAGAGGCTTGTGGCCCAGCGTTCCCTGACTTTGTGAGTGTCTGGAATTGTATTAATTAATGTAGTTATAATTTGAAAAAAATTATTTTATAAAAGTATTTTTAATTATGATTGATTTGGAAAAATAGGTGTTTAGTTAAAAATATGGTTGAAATTGAAATTGAATAAAAAATAATTTAATATGTTTGGTTAAAAATACTTTTGAAATTGAAGTTATAAAATAATTTTAAAAAATTATATATTAATATTAATGATTTTTAATTTAAATATTGTAGATTTAACTATTATTATATCATAAAATAAATAATATTTTATATAAAATATTTTTTATTGTTCTATTAAATTATCTACAATTTCTTTATTAATGAAATACATTCAACAAGTACTACAGTCATTAACTAATGTTAAACACAAATTTTTTAAATAAAACAATTAAAAAGAGAAAATAAAATATTTTATTTTATTTTATTTATTTTTCTGGGTCGGATAGGTTGGTAGTTATGTTTTAAAATATATTAAAATAGTATTTTTTTATTTTATAAAATTTATTTTGATATTAATATATAACAATTTAATTTAATTTTTATTTTTAAAAATAGCAAAATAATTATAATTAAACCATAATCCAAACATGGCCATAATCATCATTTATAAGAAGAAAGCTAGTGATGGCTTGGCATTGGCATAAATTATTTCCCATGCATTTTCTGTTAGTTTTAATTTCTTATTATGTAGAGCCCGCAGAGAATGAAAACTTAATTATTTAAGGAAACAGGCGGGACGCATGTGAAAGCAGCCTTTGGCTGTTTCTTCCAATCTTGCGTTACAAATGTAGAAAATAAAAGGTGGGGTCCATGAACAGTAATTAGTGGTTTTTTCTTTACCAAACGCTTGGCTCCTGCGTTTTGCTTTAAACGCAATCTCCAACTGCGTAAACAAACGAAGCCAGCCTCATGGATTCAATTCTTAGTGTACATATCTGTTATCTCTATGGTATTTTATTTGTGTTTTGTACTTACAAGTATTTAGTGAGTTAGAAAATTAATTATGATATGTATAAATTGACTCAGATATTCTGAATTATATATATAAAAAATATATAGTTAAGAGAATTCCAGATAAACATGAAGGTAATATTTATTTATTGGATGCCAACACATCACATACATAAATAATATTGCAAGTTAATAACTTTATATTTATAGAATTAATTGAGATATATCAAGCTAATCTAAATATTTATATTAATAATAATAAAAAATAACATTACAGCCCATAAATATTTGAAAAGGAGGAAATGTGTGCAGTAAGGAGTGCTGAATTAATACATAATTATCAAATAATAGGGAGGGTTACATATTAATAAAATGACAGCTTGTTAAACTCTGGAAATGTAATGTAAATTTTGTAAAATATAGATTATTTGTGATCTCTCAATTTATTCCATGGTTTTCATGTTTTCATTAGTCATGTCAACATTATTGGGTATAATGGAAATCTGGGAGCTGCATATGATTGATGTGAACATTATACGAGGATAATGCTAAGTTTATAATATTACTTTGAGGAGTATTATAATTTGTTTTTCGAGAGGGAATACGAGGAAGATATATATTTTTTTAATTTAGTGTGGATGTTCGGGTCAGGTTGCGCGTACCTCAACTAATTCTACGGGTTCTGAAGTTAACGACCATGTAAACTTTCAGTGGGCCATCATATGAGTAACCACATGACTCGAACCTGAAACTACAAAAAATCAAAACTTTTAGTCTCAAGTTCTTATTACTGAGTCACTACAATCCATATATATATATATATATATAATAAAGACACTTTCAATCAATGTCTATCTATTGTGAAAGGGTGAGTATCGTAGTTATATATATAAAGATTAAATAACCTAAAAAGTTAAAAAAGATTTTTTTTTAAAATAAAAACATCTATTATAATAACAAAGAATAAAAAATACTTAAAAACAAAGTAAGGCTAGAATAGGAAGGTAACGCATGTACGAGGGTCTGTCGAGCCTCTATTTATTTATTTGATAAGTGTCAAATAACATCTTGTGACAGCATACCCCGTTTTATAAAGAGATTGCTATATATTTGATGTATTATAGTTTTAGTTTTTCAATTTAATTATTTTTATTTTTAAAATTTGTCTATTTGAAATCTTGTGTTAGATTTATTAGATCAAGTTAAATAACAATATAAATATAAATAATAACATTGTGTAAAATTAAAAGAAAATGGAAATAAAAGGAATTAAAAAATAAATTTCTAAGGATTATATAGGTAAACCAAAAAGGCAAGAAAAGAAGTGGAAAAAAAAATATAGGTTTTCAATGAATTGATGACATATTATATCTGATACACATAAATTACACAAAAAAAAGTTAGGTTCATATATAATGAATTTGTAATTAATATTATTAATTTTTAAAAAAAATCATTTATTTTCTTTACTCTTAAAATTAAAGGTGGAGATTTGTTTGGTTTATGAGAGTGGAAGAAAGTGAGTAAATTTTATTTATTTTATTTGAACAAGTCTCTTGTTATTCTTTTTTTGTTTTTTTAAACTTGGTTAAGTATAGCTAACAATATATATAAATTATAAAATGCAGAATTTCTTATTTTTTTAGTAAATAATTCACAAAGTTTTTTTTAGATATGAAGTTTTTTTTTGAGGTTTTCTTAACTTACTGTTGTTATTGGAAGTATTTTTTTTATTTTTTTTTCAATACTTTGTTTTTCAATAATTCTAAATCGAGGCTTTATTCCTTTAGATTTGTTGATTTTTGTTTAGTAATATCTAGTTTTCTTACCCTCTTTAGTCTTTTTTTAGAGTTTATGATTTTTCATTTTTTTTCTTAATCCCAAGGCATGGTTCAATGGAGGTTCATTCCATAGATCTAGATTGAGTGGAAGTGATTTTATAGACTATAATGTTTAACAAAAGGAAGGAATGTCTACGACATAGCAGAACTATTGGTTGCCACTAGATTTGAGATTAATATGTGACCCTTTTCTCTTATACCTTGCAATTGTTTTACTCCATTTTTTTCTTTTTCTTTGGATATAATCCTATTTTTATTTATATTGGGTGCTATTTAAGGCTATAAAACTCACTTTGTATTATTAATTTATAATTGAGAAGAAATAGGAGGCTTAACGTATTAGTTAACCAACATTTCCTATTTATATGTGTAGGGAAATATACAATAGTAAAGGTAGATATTATAAAACTAGAGTAGTCCTATAGTATTTTCTATATATATATATATATACATTTTATAATATGACCCCTCAAGCCGAGGATGGAGGATTGACCCGAAACTTGAATCGAAAAGTAGTAAAGGAAGCGGTAGAAAGCGGCTTAGTAAAAACATCTACAAGTTGATTCTTAGAAGAGATAAAACAACTGTGAATCTCTTTCTTCACAAACCTGTCTCGTATAAAATGATAATCAACCCCAACATGTCTAGTATGAGCATGAAAGATACGATTCACAAATAAATAAGTAACACCAATATTATCACACCAAATGGTAAGAGTAGAGACAAAAGGGATCTGCAAATATGTCAATAAGTACTAAAGCCAGATAACTTCAGTAGTGCCATTTTCTAAGGCTTTATACTCAGCCCCGATAAAGGAGCGGACAACTGTGAGTTGCTTGTTTGATTTCCACGAAATCGGCTTCTGACCAAAGAAAAGAAGGTAACTACCCGTAGACTTACGATCATCAATACTACCTACCCAATCTGCATCTGTAAAGCCATGTAAAGTAAAGGAAGAACTATGAATGATTTGTAAGCCATAGGATGTTGTACCCTGAAGATGACATATAATGCATATTACGGCAGCCCAATGAAAATCTGTAGAAGCCTGCATAAACTGATAGACTCTATTGACAACAAAATAGATGCCTGACCTGATAAAGGTGAGATATTGAAGAGCTCAAATGATTTGATGAAATCATGTAGCATAAAAAAACAAGGAATCTAACAGTATGGTAGCTTTGGAGGTAGAGATATGAGTATCAACAGGTTTGCACTAGTATGGGTTTGTAAGAGGGAAGAGTAGAGTCAACAAAACTTGGAGATTGTTTCATATAGACCTTTTTGACAAGGACTTTATTGAGAAAAACATTATGGATATCGAGTTGATGAATCTTCCAACCACGCGAAACTGAAATTGAGAAGACTGGTCTCATGGTTATCTACTTAGTAATAGGACTGAAAGTCTCAGAGTAATCAATGCCTTCTTGCTGAGTAAAACCTTTAACAACAGATACAACCATATTATTCAATAGTTTCACCCACATTTAACTAGTATTTTGCCTATGTTTTATATATAAAATGCCTTGATATTCTTTATTTTATGTTTTGAAGGCACTTTTGGATGAAAGATGCAAAAAGGAGTAAATTGGAGGTAATTGGCAGATTTGACCTTCAGTCGATGTTTTGTGTAGAGCGTGAGCTCTAGAGGTTGAAATGAAGTGATTCCAATGGCATTAAAAAGCTCACATCTATACCTTTCTGGAAATATAAGGAAAGAAAATACAATAAGGAAGAGCATGGAAATCGCAGCCTTCAAAGTCAAATCTCGCAATCTACCAGTGTTGACCTTTGGCCATTCCAACTTGAATATCTGGAGCTACAGAAGTCCAATTTATACACACTCAATTGTTTTCGATTTATGACTCAAAAGCTTATAAATGCTCCAAATTTTAGCAAAAAACGATGTCATATGAGGGAGATATGATTTTTCAAAGATGACAACTGAATTCTGCTAGCAAACAGGTTTCATGAAGAAACGAGTCCAAATTACGTTCTGAAGCATCTAAACCGATATCCAAGTTTTTATTTTAGCAATTTAGCTCCTCTAAGTCAAAGCTTGAAGATTTCATGCAAGGCCACTTCTTCTTTTTTAGGAAAATAGTTATTGAAGTACTTAAATGTAAACAGTCTACTTAAGGGAGGACTATTTTGTAAAATAGAGACTAGGGTTTCCTAGGATATAAAAAGAATGAGAGAAGAGAAGGGGGGCAGCCAGCCAAGAGGAGAAAAACGGCCTCTTCCTCTAAGAAACATGAAATCATGTATTCTTCCTTCTTTTTTATTAGTTTTTCAACAAACATGGAAAGCTAAACACTTTTTCTTGGTTGCAAGGACACGGAAACCTTCGGATTTCAAGAACTATGAGATTTATTTTACCTTTTCTTTTCTGTTTATATAATGAATATGTTTGTTCTTTTATGTTTATTTTTCCTATGATTGTTTATTTTAATTGTTAGAGCGGACTCTAAGTTATCATTGTAGACAATCTATTGCTAAGTTTGATATCAAAACCATAGTTGTGGTATATGAACTTGTGAAGCAACTGAATTTAATAATTATGGCGGATCTACGTTATTAATCTTAGGGAGAACATTCAATCAAATCAAACATAGACTGCGGACAGTGATGTTCTCTTGATTAATCAACTGATCTAGTTCTTAAGGCTGTCATTGAATTAAATTACTAGTGTGGACACTGTGGTTGTTTGATGGTTAGGGTTAGTTATACGGCGAATTCGTTAACTAACCAATGTTAAGAAGAGATAAATATTCAGAATATAAATTGATGTTTTGTTTCCATGATCAGTTCTGATTTCTATAGGTAGATGTTTACTTACGACCAAGGTTTGTTCTCTTGATAATTTTATGATTTTATTAAATTTTGTTTGATAGTTTTCTGTTTTCTTTAGCTTTAGCCTAGATAACATCCAAACCCCACCAAATTGCATATCATCTAGCATAAAAATCTGACTTGAATCTTCCTCATGGGATCGACCCCTTGCTTACTCTATACTATCTTGTGTGTTGTGTTTGAAGCTAGGGTAATTAATTTGTGCGATCGTGACATTGCAACAAATTTTGGCGTTGTTGTCGGGGAAGTAATTTTAGTTGATTCTTGTGCTTGTATTGTTATTTTTAGTTGCTATGATTGCTATTTATATTTCTGAAAAAAAAAGAGAAACAAAATTTTTGCTTACGATAGTACTGTTCACTTGGCGCAGCGGTACTGTTCAAAATAGAATTTGTGGTGGAATTAGGTTTTGACCTTTTATTTCCTAAAGTGAAACGATGTTCTGAACAGGACTAGTGATATATCACTAGCCCCACCCTATCGAGGCCAAATTCCACTGTTTTCTAAGGTTTTTAGGTAGTTTTAGTTTTCTAACGTAGAATTTTCATTTAATTTGCATTGTTTTTTTTTTTTTTATCTCTTGTGTGGTTGTTTTCTTTTGAGTTTTCTTAGCAATTTATGCCTATGACCCGTTCTACTAATCAAATTCAAGTGCAGGTTGATCTTGAAATAGAAAGCACTTTACGCAGGTTAAGAAAGGAAGCTCGCCTCAACACCATGACGGTTGCACGACAACAAACACTCAAGGAGCTTGCTGCTCCTAACGTGGAAAATCAACCATTGTGCATAAACATTGACAATAATGTAAAATTTGAGCTCAAATCTGGTTTTATACATTTGTTACCAACATTCAATGGTCTTGCAGGAGAAGATCCTCATACTCATCTCAAGGAGTTCCATATGGTTTGTGTTGGCATGAAACCGAACGGAGTTGATGAAGAACAGGTTAAGTTGAAAGCTTTCCCTTTCTCTTTAAAAGGGGCAACAAAGACATGGCTTTTCTCCATTCTCCCAGATTCAATTGGAACTTGGAATGGCATGAAGAAGATCTTCCTTGAAAAGTATTTTCCAGTATCTCGAGTTGCCAACATAAGGAAAGAAATATGTGGGATTCGGCAATCTCATGGAGAGACACTCTCTGAATATTGGGAAAGATTTGAGCAACTTTGCATTCAATGTCCTCATCATCAAATACCTGATCAACTACTCATTCAATATTTCTATGAAGGATTGATGCCTACTGATCGTAGTATCATTGATGCTGCAAGTGGAGGGGCATTGGTAGATAAGACACCCGAGGTTGCACGCCAATTAATCTCAAACATGGTAGCCAACTCAAAATAGTTTGGCACCCGTGGAGACTTCTCAAACAAACGAGTTAATTAGGTAAGTATTTCTAACCTTGAAAATAAAGTTAATGATCTTACTTCTCTTGTGCGTTCTTTAGCTTGTGGAAATGTACAGTAGGTGAAAGTTTGTAGCATATGTTCCTTACAAGGACATGCCTCAGATATGTGCCTAATAATGCAAGAAGATTACATTGAACATGCTAATGCAGTTGATGGAGCATTCAACGGACAACCCCAGCGTAAATATGATCCATTTTCCAACACGTACAATCTTGAATGGAGAGATCATCTCAACTTACGCTATGGGAACCCACCTCAACAAGGCAATCAAGGCCAACAATTCCATCCCCATGGATTTCAATCCCAACAGAATTATCAAGCAAGACAATCCCCATTCACGAACTCCAATGTTATGGGGTCATCATCCAATGATGATCTTCATGAGATGATGAAAAATTTGGCTTCTAATACTGTTACCTTGCAACAAAATGTCATGTCTTTTCAACAAGAAACAAGGTCAAGTATTCACAACTTGGAAAAGCAAATGGGGCGAGTAGCTTCAAGTTTAGGGAAATTGGAAGCACAAATGAATGGAAAGTTGCCCTCCTAAGCATTAAATCCAAAAGAGAATGTTAGTGCAATCATGCTGCGAAGTGGGAAAGTACTTGAAGAGTAAAGGTCGAAACAAATTGAGATGGAGAAAGAAGAAGAGATAGAAACCAATTGAGTACAAAGAAGAAACATCCTCCTCATTCCCAAACTAAAACAACGACCAACACTCCAAAGGTAACTCCTCACTCAATGAATTCTAGTTTTAAAACAATTCCACCCTTTCTTATGAGTTCTTCTAGGTCAAAGAAAGAGGATAAAGAAAAGGAGATTTTAGAGGTTTTCAAGAAAGTAGAACTCAACATTCCTTTGCTTGATGCTATCAAGCAAATTCCCAAGTATGCCAAATTCTTGAAGGAGTTGTGTACTATCAAGAGAGCTTTCAAACTGAAAGGTCATGAAATGGTAAGTATGGGTGAAGTTGTATCTGCTGTTGTTCGAAAGAATATGCCTTTGAAGTAAAAAGACCCAGGTGCATCTACTATCCCATATGTTATTGGTAATGCTAGTTTCAAAAGGGCCTTGTGCGATTTAGGTGCATCCATTAGTGTTATGCCCAAACATTTTTATGATTCTCTTAGTCTTGAGCCTTTGAATAAAACTAGCACTGTAATACAACTTGCGGATCGTAGTTTTGTTTACCCATTTGGTGTGATAGAAGATGTCCTAGTCAAGATTGATAATTTGGTCATTCCATGCGACTTTTATATTCTTGATATGGAACATGATTCTTGTGATTCATCAAACTGCACTCCTATATTGTTTGGGAGACCATTCTTGAAAACTGCTAATACAAAGATTGATTGTGGTAAGGATACTTTGTCTATGGAGGTAGGAGATGAAAAAATTGAATTTAATTTTCATGATGCAATGACATATCCTTATAGCAATGTTTATTTTATCACATGTTATGACCAAGTTGATAAGTGTGTGCAGCAAGTTTGTGATTTTGATAGTGATGATGGATTAAGCATAGCTTTGCGCTATGGCTATGATATTACCAAGATAGAAGAGATGGAGAGGCACATATGTGTTCCCCAAAACATATATTAATCAGCATTGGCTTTGCAAGCTTTGCAAACTGTTCCCAATTATGCAGGAGTCATTCACCCCATCATGGACAATGAGTGGGTGTTGCCTATCCTTTTGGTTCCTAAAAAGATTGGAATTACATTGGAAGAAATACAAAATGATGCTTATGAGAATGCAAGGATTTACAAAGAAAAGACTAAGAGTCTCCATGACTGAATGATTACAAGAAAAGAGTTTAATGTTGGAGACAAAGTCCTTCTTTATCATTTGAAACTTTTTCCTGGAAAGTTGCGCTCTAATTGGATTGGACCCTTTGTTGTTTCTAATGTTTTTTCTTATGGTGCAGTTGAAATTACAAGTTTAGAAACTAACAAAGTACTCAAAGTCAATGGGCATCGCTTGAAATCTTTCTATGAAGGTTGGACGATAGAACTCACCGCTTTTGCGGAGTTAACTTAACCAATCTATGAAGAATAAGCACGCAACATGTCAAGCTAATGACATAAAACAAAAGCGCTTACTGGGAGGCAACCCAGCACAAAAAGGAAAAAAAACAGATTTGCTTTCTTTTTCCCTTATCTTTTATTTTTCGCATTTTACTTTATTTTGGTCATTCTCCTATATTTCTTTTCTTTTATTTCAACATTGAGGACAATGTTGTATTTTAAGTGTGGGGGTATTCGGAGAATGTAAGTTTTCTTATTTTGATTTTCTTTGTTGTTCCAAAAAAAACAAAAAAAAAATAAATTTCTATGTTTGATCTTTTGAACTCCTATTGATTTATGAGAATGTGAGTGTTACATATGAGAATTAATTGAGATAGATGAAGATATAAATTGAATGAAGGAGTGTGCATGCAAGTTTTAAGGTTTAATTGGTTTAGGGATTGATTTTGAGAATATGCCATGTTGACTTTCTAGTGTTATACCAACGCAAGCTTTTGAACCTTCAAGCATTCTTTCAGTGATATGCATCTCTAGATTTTGCTTCATATCTTGTTGAGATTACATTCACATTACATATATATACATGAAGATGATAAAGGCATTAGAAATTTTAACCACTTGAGCCAAAAAGCCAACCTAAAGCAAATTATCCTTAGTAAATCCTTTTTGAGCTTGTTTATCTTTTCTTTGCTTTATCCATGTATAAGTCTTAACTTTATATATGTTTTTCTTTTCCCTTGGCCAAGAACTAGTAGAGCATATACTAGTGATATTTCATGGAATTATGGTTGGAAATTATGTGAAAAGAAAGAAAAAGAAGTGATGCTTGATGAAAAGATGGGCAAAGTTGCCAAGGTAAAAAAAGAAGAAAAAGAAAACAAAAAAAAAGTGTTCCTTTATGTTCTTAAGATTTTATGTTGAAAAAGCTTGAAATCAAAAGAAGTTAAGCATTGGTGATTAAAGATGGAAAATTTATGTGCTTTGATGGAATATCTTGTTTGAAATATTATTTTTTAGAATGCTCTACTTTCTTTGATTTGAACCTTTTCTTTTACTCTCTTTTACCTCACCCTAACCTTAGCCCCATTACAACAAGAAAATAAGACCTTTTGATTCATGCATTGTTTGTAATATGTTAGTAATAGAGATGAGATTGAAGAGCAAGCTTATGGTAGAACATATTCATTGATTCAATTTGAGAGATTTAAATACATATGCCTTAAACACGTGAGTGTTGGAGTGTATATCAATGAGAGGACCTATCACTTTGGCATGACATAGATTTCATTTAAATCCCGACGATTAATTGAGTTTTGAAGTTTGCATGTAAATAAATTCATAAAAATTTATACTCTTTATCCTTCTTAATTGTGTTCTTGTTTACAATGCATATATTCTTGGATATTGATGAGAGATTAGAAGATTAGTCATAGTAATTTAATTTAATTTAACTTCAATTTGATTTTACCTATCCTTTCTCGAGGACGAGCAAGAGCTAAGTGTGAGGGTATTTGATGCAACCATATTATTCGATAGTTTCACCCATATTTAACTAGTGTTTTGCCTATGTTTTATATATAAAATGCCTTGATATTCTTTGTTTTATGTTTTGAAGGCACTTTTGGATGAAAGATGCAAAAAGAAGTAAATTGAAGGTAATTGGTAGATTTGACCTTCAGTTAATGTTTTGTGCAGAGCGTGAGCTATAGAGGTCGAAATGAAGTGATTCCAATGGCACTAAAAAGCTAACATCCATACCTTTCTGGAAATCTAAGACAAGAAAATAAAATAAGGAAGAGCATGAAAATCACAGCCTTCAAAGTCAAATCTTGCAATCTGCCAATGTTGACCTTCGGCCATTCCGACTTGAATATCTGGAGCTATAGAAGTCCAATTTATGCACACTTATTTTTTTTGGATTTCTGACTCAAAAGTCTATAAACGCTCCAAATTGCAACAAAAAACAATGTCATACGAGGGAGATATGATTTGTCAAAGATGACAACTGAATTCTGCTAGGAAACAGGTTTCATGAAGAAACGAGTCCAAATTATGTTCCGAAGCATCTAAACCGATATCCAAGTTTTTATTTCAGCAATTTAGCTCTCTAAGTCAAAGCTTGAAGATTTCAATCAAGGCTACTTCTCCTTTTTTAGGAAAATAGTTATTGAAGTACTTAAATGTAAACAGTCTACTTAAGGGAGGACTATTTTGTAAAATAGAGACAATGGTTTCCTAGGATATAAATAGAATGAGAGAAAAGAAGGGGGGCAGCCAGCCAAGAGGAGAAAAACGCCCCCTTCCTTTAAGAAACCCGAAATCATGTATTCTTCCTTCTTTTTTATTAGTTTTTCAACAAACATGCAAGGCTAAACACTTTTTCTTGGTTGCAAGGACACGAAAACCTTCGGATTTCAAGAAATGTGAGATTTATTTTACC
>Ga0325414_1006502_pt1 | contig 12394 bp, 7 predicted proteins | sample PopdelMetagenome_8_FD_206183 | JGI IMG/M metagenome (GOLD analysis project Ga0325414, IMG submission 206183) | Populus deltoides microbial communities from Bellville, Georgia, United States - Leaf-PdKOR-R3 | ecosystem: Host-associated > Plants > Phyllosphere > Phylloplane/Leaf | place: USA... | reverse complement strand
TTGAATTATGGACTTTACTTGGTAGATTTAATTTTTTTTAATGATATAATTAAAAAATATATAAAAAATAATTTGAATTAAGAGGGTAAGATAAATACGTTTGTTTGTATTAAGAGTGTAAGATGTAGATTTCTTTTTTCCTAATTTTTTGAGTATGAATCTTGGCATGGATTCTAAAGAATTTTTTTAAAATATATTAAATGGATGTAGACGTGTTCAGTGGAAAAAAAAACTTAATCTTAATTGAGTAATTAAGTATAAATTAATATAATAATATACCATGAAATTAAAGAAGAGGAAGAGGAAGAGGAAGAGGAAGAGAAGGGCTGTTTTTACACAGGGTGCATGTTTACCATCCTCTGCATAATTATAACCAACTGGCAGCTAGTACAGTGAAGGACTCTTGTCTGAACCCAGAAAGGAAAAGAAAGCACGCTTGGTTGACAAAGAGGCCAATCAATTCATCTACTTTCACTTTTCCTGATTGGAAGAAGGCTTTCTTTTTCAATGTTTTCGATTCATCTGCTTTCACATTTCAGTTGGCTAAGCCAATTTTTTCAAAATTATACTAAATTGGTGAATTCTTCAAGAAAATAAAATTGAATTGCATTACCAAATACGTAAATATTATGTGAATTATTTAAGTGGTTAAAAAAAATAATTTCAGGGGAAGAACACATGATGGAAGATTCCTTATTTAGTAACAGAGAGTATCAGCTATTCTTTGCAAATTCTATCAACTATGAAATGTATCAACAACTCTCATGCAATAGCTGCAACTATCCTCTTCACTTTGTCTGGTGTTGCATAAGATAGGGCATCACACCCCCGCTTTACACCTAACTAAACTGCTCATTGTGGCTTTCTTTGATGTTAGTGAGGCGTGATGGTGGGAACAACACCGCTGGTAAGATCACTTCCCAGAAGACTTGAACTCCCGCATGGATCTCGGCTTGAGTAAAATGAAGACGATGATGCTGACTTGCCAGAATATGTGGGAGTGGATTTGCCAGAATATGTGGGAGTGGATTCTGTATAGATGGCATCAGTTTCTGGCATCATTTTGAGTATGGTTTCCAGTTCCCTGACCACATCCTGCATTGACGGCCGCTTGTCTTGCTGGTCATGGCAACAGTCGAGTGCCAAAACCACAAATCTCTCCACACATTCAGATGGATAAGCACCCATTCTGTTGTCTATGATAGAGAACATAATGCCTGACTGATAAGCCATGTTTACCTGAAACCAAAGTACATATATCAGGATTAGCACCGGTATATATCTCAATTCCCATTTTCCCGCCTTTTTGCTGTTAAATCATAAGCGAGAAGTTATTCAATCAAAATATGCTGTAATTGAAACTTTCACGGATCGCTGGATAAAGTTGTGACTGCTATGTTAATGAGAAGAGAGCCCAAGACCCCCGAAAGATGAGTCCATTTAAGTACCTCACGAACAATGTTTTTGCCATGTGATATTGGCTGCATGCCAGTCAGGAGCTCCAAAAACACAATCCCGAGGCTATAGACATCACTCTTGTCCGTCAACTTATGGGTCAAAAAATATTCTGGATCGAGGTATCCCTGCATGTACAATGGCAATCAAGAGAGTTATTCAAATGAAGTAGATGAATGATGCTTCGTAGCATCTAATGATGGTAGACGAGTTGCATCCAAGGATTTGCTGGCGATTCTTATGATTCAGTTTCTATCTATCCAAAGGTATGAAACAAGTTACAAAGCTTAAATTTCTGGGCCATCGAGACATGACAAGTTTCTTGAACCGGATAGTTAGATATAGGGATAACAAATTATATTTGTTACTAGAAGTTATCAGCCCACAAACATGCTAACCTGAACGTTCAGTAAAGGTATCTTCAGGGTATACCACAAAGGTTTTTGGAATCTGTTAGTTATTACTTTAGCAATTTCTTCACTTTATTTATAAGTAGTCCTCTTGGCATATAGATAAGAGAACAAGATGGAAATTTTGCAAGTGAAACACCAGGATCAGAACAAGATGGAAATTTTGCAAGTGAAACATCAATAATAGCTTGCACATTCACTATGTCATCATGCATACTCTTTCCCTTATTCCCTAAGTTTTTCTGAGAAAGTGAGCATAATATGGAGTCAAACTTACTGGAGTTCCCCTTACTACTGTTGATACATGATTAGGAAGATTCCCTTCATCATCCAGCACAGGAGCAAGAAGTGAGAGTCCAAAGTCAGCAACTTTAGCATTGAGTATAGAGTCCAGGAGTATGTTAGTGGCCTTGATATCCCGGTGGAATACTGGAGGCTGTGCTTCGGTATGGAGGTAAAGAATTCCCTTAGCTGAACCCAACGCAATGCTTAACCTTGTACCAAATTTCAAAGTTCCCTTACCCTTATCTGCATAACACAGTGAACATCAACTTTGTTGAGCATTCAAGATGTCAATTCTTAAACCGATGACTAACAGATAGTGTATTGAGAAGATCCTAAAACATTGAGTAAAAAACGAATGATACTGGAAACTATTTTATGTGCTACATGTACGATTGCCTGAGTTGACAGTCCATTTGTGAAATATGATGATCCATTATTAGTCCTTCGTAACAGGTTAACAACACGAGTTGCTCAGCTATGAACCTATTACTCAAAATCAGCAATTTGAGATACATGATTATATGATCTAAAAGTTTGTAAAACTATTGTAAACATTCTGTATAGAATATTATGGAGACATGAAATAGATTAAAGAGCTATAACATTAGAAGATTTTCCATACCAGAAAGCCAGTCCCGCAAGGTACCATTTGGCATGAACTCGTACACAAGCATCTGTTCATGAACCACAAACAACCAGGTGAATTTTTACAGTTTTGATGCTAAAAGAAAATCAAATCCCTTCACTTCCTTGAGCAAGGATTAGCACTATCAATTTCTAGAAGATGGTAGAGTCAACTCTCAGTTTATTTGCAATAGCAAGGCATGAGTCAGAAAAGCAAGCACATCTAATTGCTAGACTATGACCATAAGCCATCTAAAGTATCGCATCTCTATCCTGATTTTTAAAGTCTGATTTACTATGCCAAAGGAAAGACATCTTGTAAGTATTACTCAGGAAGAATGAAATGGAATAAGCCATAAGGTCCTTTCCAAGAACCTTGGATGCTTTCTTCTAAGAAAAAAAGTAAAAATAAGAATGAAATAAAACTTTTCTGCTTGGATATATATTTGCATGGCTGAACAACCATAAAAGTCTAGTTCTTAGAACAGAACAACAAATAAGACTTTCTGTTTGATCTTTGAAGAAAAAAGGTCACAAAAACACTTGCAAAGTTGCAAACCAGAATGATCTAAAATGAGATTTAATGTCAGCACCATAATAATTACCTGCTCCTCTTCATCACAATATCCAACCAGTGAAACTAGATTTCTGTGATGCAACCTCGACAACAATTTAATCTCAGTCAAAAATTCTTTTTGGCCTTGTAATGATCCTTCTTCAGAACGCTTTATGGCCACAATTGAGTTATCAGAAAGAATGCCTCTATAAACCTTTCCATAACCTCCTCGACCAACTTGAGTTGAGCTGTTGAAGTTGTCAGTAGCCAGGGCCATTTCCTTAAAAGTGAAGCCTTTCACACCATCAATTTTCATGGATGCCTTGGATGCTGCAAACCAAAAAAAAAAATTCTCATGACACCTTTTCCAGGGATAGCCAGACATACAAACTATTAAATGAATCAATCACATTAAGAAACTTACATAAATGTCTTCTTGACAGCTTTCTAAGGTTTCTAGCATATCTTCCTGCAATAAGAAATGTGAGAACTGAAGATATTGCAATGGCACAGGCAATAGCACCTAATATAATGGCTACCAAAACTCCTTTGCTGATACTCTTTCCTTTTCGGTCGAAGTGCACTGTTGGCAAAAGAAAAGTACATAATTATATGGCCACTCATTAGGAAACAAACATATTAATCAGAGGCAAACTAATGTAATAATCAAACAAAGGCATAAATTTCAGTGCCAATAGGAAATCTAGACCATATTGCCCAAGGCATGTAGCCTTACTGGCTGTCCACATCAAAGAGTTCACAGATTTGCTAGGCATTGCATATGAGAGAAGAATATGCACTACCAATGGATGGGAACCATAGTTGGTGATAAAGCAGCAGTGGGACTTTTTACTTCATAAATTTTACAATTTTGAATACAAATGTGTCAAACTTAGATAAGTTAGCTTTAAATCGGCATACTTCCCTATTTTGGAGAGGCACGAACAATTTTCATGCAACTGCATTAAAATCAACTAGATAATTTGAACAAATGGAATTATCAACAAAGAAACAATTTTACCTTGTAAAAAATGGTAAAGTTTCTGACATGTCATGACATGTTACTTCAAATATAACTAAAAAGTTTAAGGCTTACGACATGCTCTAATTTACTTATAAAAAAGACGTGCATATTTTGCAAAGAAACTACTATGAAAAGAAGCCAATTATTTCCAGTACTTGTATTTGAGGAAAGAAATAAATCAAGATGCCTCACTTGTTTCTCAAATACGTACTAATTCTTGGTGCACAAACAATACAAATACCCAAGTTTGGTAGACAATCAGAGCGCATAATCCAATTCAGCATCATTTGAAGAAGAATAAAAAAAGATAACAAAGTCTAAAAAGAAGTAGAAACTTCGAATACATACTCCCTGCATAAGGTCCCACTAGAGTGAAGTTGAGAAGTTCATACGGTCCAAAGAAACCGTCACCAGGAAACTGCCATGATGTGAATATACCTCTTATTCGCCGAACCTCGGATACATTAAATGTGTTGGAGTGCATATTATTAGCTGGAGGAAAAAGATTTAAATGCATCCTTAGACGAGGGCCTTCTTCCCAGAAATAGGAATCGATTGCGAGTTGATAAGGGTTCAGGTTAAGAGAACTAGTCACATATAACTCAAATGGAAGAACATATGGATCAAAATAAGAGAAACTGGGGCTTTTAAGTCTATATCCAACTTTTAGAGGGGAGGCACAAAAGCATGGTAGAGGTGAAGCTGGGACATATTCAAAGAAATTATCTATTGGGCATGCTTGAACAGGACATGTCATCGTAGATTTCCTTGACCTCTCAGCATTCCTATCTCCTCCAGCTTCAGAGCCACAGAACTGGGTTATGTTGGCTATGTTTGCACTTTTACAAATAGGATTGCCTCCAAGCCTAAACAAAAACTGCTAAAATGATCAGAATATGACTGATGGAAATAATTTTTTCTTTTCAAAATAGTATTTCTCAACGCCATCATCATGTTGGTATTTTTGAGTTACTTCTGAAGATAAGAATAATCAAATCAAAGAATATAAATCAACATCTCTTAGTAACTTTCACCATCTCCAAATCCTGACAGCTAGTACCATTGGAAAACCAACCTGCAGGCTCCAATTCTGGACCCTGGATTTTGTATATGAAGCCTTCTATACAAAACCTGAGTGCATGGAGAGGAATGTTTCATTGTTGGTTTTGCAGATCTCAAACAAAATCTGGAAACATCAAATAGTAGGGTGGACATTGGAAGATGCATGTCCATCTAATAGACAAATTTTAATACATCCATATATTTGACAAACTCAAGTGATTCTCTTATTATTTCTTCCGATGGTCTATAAGGTTACGACATATTTTTAATTGGCACACTTAACTGTATCAGATAAGCAAGTGTATGAAACAGACCATTAAAAAGAAGGGCACACACTACTTCACAAAAATACCACCTTAAGGTGACATTATCTGGTGGATTCAATGCCCCTGAAATGGTCGAGAGTGAATTGTTCCTAAGATCACTGCATTTGAGAAGTGAACAGGACAATAAGTTAGTATTATTCCAATAATATAAAGTTTGCAGTGAGTCTTGTATACTGAAGTTCATGCTGAAAATTAATGATTTTAATTGCATTTCTTCTTTCAATTCTTACATTGTAAGTCCTGCGCTTTTAGTGAAGGTCATGTTCTGCCAGATGTCAGTTGGCACAGAACCATTCAACAGATTATTTTCAAGTGACCTGCAGTATACAATCATTTAGAATATTATATTTTGTGTGCAGAGGCTTCGCAAATGAGAGCGTCTAACTTGAACCATTAATCTTTTCAAGAATAAAAATAAGTAGAATAAGTAGATAGAATCTCACAGTCTCTGAAGAAAAGGAAGATTTGAAAAACTTCCAGGTATAGATCCACTAAGATGGTTCTCTGACAAATCACTGCAGTTGACAAGAATTTTCAAACACAAAAATACCTTCATCACAAACTAGTTGAGTCATCCATTGGTAGCGAAGTATAATAACTTCCAATCTTCCACTTATAACATGGTTTTACAAACATAGAATATTACAAATGCAAATCTATACAACCTACAATTTGCTAATTTTCTTTCCCCTTTTCAACATGGTTTTACTTACATAGTTCTCATAGAATCAGAAAGTTTGGAAGGTACAGATCCACTAAGGTTGTTCTCACTCAGATCCCTGCAAGCCAAATTAGATAATGCAAGTACCATAAGTGCATGTAATGGAAAAATAGATATGGAAGTCAAATAAAATGGAATTGATAGAATGAGAATACTACCAAATGTAGAAACTACTTACAAATAGTATAGGTTTGGTATGCTGCTAAGATCAGGTATAGCACCATGCAAGCTACAATTTCTGAGACTTCTACCTTGTCAAAGAGGATTACAAATTAAAAAAACAGTAACATCAGCACTTTTTTTGTGTATATTTATGCAACACAAGTTTGTCATTTGATTCATGTTTATATAAACACAAAAGCAAAGCCCTTAAGCATCCCAATCACAAGAGTAAAACATGAGTTCATGAATATGAAAAATTAGTTATTTTTTAAATTAGAAAACCTGCACAATCAGTATTCATGTCAGAGAATTCATATAGCAAGCACTAAGAGTGTGAAGATTCCTCCTCTGAATGTGAAACAGCTATGGAGGCTGGCATGGTTTTTTAAGACTTACAGTTTTGCTAATCTGGAAAGGTTGCCATAAGTAGCTGGAATTCCCGACCCGTTAAAGTTGTTGTTGTCGAGTTGACTGTAGGGAGGAAAATAAAGGAACGGTGAACAAAATTTACTCAAAGCAACACACACAGGGACTCAAACAAACACACAAAAACACAAACATGCTGCAGCTTTAATGAATTTTTACTAGGATCAAGGCCACCACTATTAAGAAAATCTAATCAGATGCATATACATGAAATATAAATATCACATTATAAGAGAAATGATTAAATGTGATATCATCCCAGGTAACATTCTAGACAATGTGAAAGGAGCACCTACATTATCTGCATCTCTGGCAACTTTGATAGTTCTGGTGGAAGATATCCAGATAAGTTATTATTATCCAAAAGCCTGCAGAGATTGTTTCACATGTTCTCAATCAAGGGAAACATTGCATATGGATCACAAAAATATGTAGACAGTGGAACAAAAAGGGAAACCAATGCAATATTAACTCACAAGTGAAAGAGAGTTGATAGTTTGTAAAGCTCAGGTGGAATTTGACCACTGATTGAGTTGTTATTCAAGTGGCTGCAAGTATCACATGTAAGACAATTACATATGCAAATAGAAGCTAACCTCTTCACAACTCAAATAAGGATTTAGCTTGAAGTTACACTTACAGGTGTCTAACACTGCTCATGTTAGCAAATGATTTTGGTAGTGGTCCTGAAATGTTGTTCTGATCTACTTGAAGTCTTTCTAGTTTTGATAAATAGCCTAACTCATCAGGTAAAGAGCCTGATAATTTGTTTCCATTCAAGAGCCTGCATTGATAATACATCACAAGAGGTTAAATTAATTCCAAGCATGCTACTGGTGCAGATTCGTTTTTAAGATATCCGTTTCTATAAACAGTAACTGTGAGATTTGCTGACACCCTAGCTTTAATAGTATTGACTTCATTAAATTTTTGCATCACCGGTTTCAGAAAATAACACCACCAGTTGGATAGTATTTTATCCTTTTTTCAGAAAGGATAAAAGAAATAACAAACTTGCTTGAAACATCCTCTATATTTAGGTACGAAAATTCTTTGAAGCTTCAGGACGAAAGACAGCTCAGATAGAAATTTAAGACACTTCTTGAATTTATAATTAATCAGTTCCTAAGGATAACCATGACAAGAAGCAGAAGGAAAACAAACCACATACAAAGTGAAATAACATGAAACCAACTTACAGGAGTTTCAAAGATGAAAGACTTCCTATCTCTCTTGGTATGCTGCCAGTCAATTCATTCCACATAAAATCCCTTTTAATATCACAACAGAAGAAAAGGGGTCTTAGAATCACCAGATGAGGATTAGCAAGGCATGTTCAGATTCTCGAAGTAAATTCCCGAGAAATATGGTTAATATATATTGCAACTCACAATATTTTCAGATGAGAAAGCTGGCCAAGCTCAGGTGCTAAAGATCCAGAAAGATTCATATTCATAAGCTGACTGCACCAAATCTAACAAACAGTAAGTATTCATATCCAAAGTTTTGATTGTATTACTCATTATATTCTGCAAAACAAAGAAATTAATGACTTTATTCATCAAAACCAGAAGGAATAGAAATAATTAACAGCAAAAAGAAAATGCATAGAACATACAGCTCTTGAACATGTAAGTAACCATCAGTCCCAGTTGAGTCAGAACAAAAAACACCAGTCCAATTGAAGGCACATGGATCTCCCTTGTTCCAATTACTGAGATGCTTCATAGGATCAATCAAACTGTTCTTGACTGCTAGCAATGCATTAGCTGCAAAAATGCACAATATTGAGAACATGAGACTAGAGCAGTAGTCAACCAGCTCTCCCTATCGTTACCAAAAAATTGTGAATCACAATGACACATTCAAAGAGGAAGTGTAATTGTTTGCAAGAAATTTATTTGCCTTATTTTTATTTTCTAATTGTTTGCTTATTCTCCAACTAGTTAAACATAATTTTAATTAACAGTTCAAAGCACAACGCATTTCTACCCTTCTAAAAACCTCAAAGAATACATATGATTGGACCCATTTTGTCTACGTAATCATTATATATCTATTCAAGTAAAAGTCAAGTTGAGGGGGGGAATTAAATTCACCTTCTGAGGGACTTGAAACTTGAGCAACCGTGAGTAGCACCAAGTAACAATATGAAAGCACAAAAACACATTCACAAGTTCTCAGCTGCAACATCTTCGTGCCCTACGTAAGCACCAAACAAGCTAAAATAACTAAAAATTGCAAATTCATTTCCAGTTATCCCTTCAAATTACAAAGATAAATAGACAACAAGATACAATCTTTTCACCCAGATAAGCATCCCAGGGAAAGAGAAAAGGAAAGTCCAAAAAGATTCAAGCCAAGTTTGCAGATTTGACGTCCCCAAATATCCAGCTTACCAAACAAGGAAAATAGTCAAACCCCATAACTTAGTAGCTAATAACGAACCAAGTTCCCAGCCAGGAGTAAAAGTCTAAAAACATTCAAAATTCTCACTGGCAAAAGAGAAGGAAGAAGAAAGGAAGACCAAAAAGGGAGCTTACTGGAAAACAAGTCAAGTATGAATGGCCTCTAGTGGGATTGCTGTTGACATTCAAATTATAAGATAAGCTTTGAATCCTTAGAAGCACAGAATCAAAAGTTGTAGAATTCTGCAACGCAGCAAGCAAAGCTTGATGGGGTGGAAAAATATACCAAAAAGTCTTGTTGATGGGTAAGAATGATAATAAACGGAACCTAGTTTGGGCAATAGAAAACGATATATGTGTGAGATGGCATTGTCATCATGGTTGGTTCATCCATTTTAGCAGGCAAGAGAGAAGACAGTGACAACATGCAACCTTGACACGGTTTGTATTAGTGAACATGTCTTGTAAATATCCGTTGCACGTTTTATTGCTTTAATTTATTAATAAAAATTTATTTATTTTTAATATTTATCAAATATTTCATTAATAAAAATAATATTTAATTAATAAATTTAGCGTAAAAATAAAGTTTTAGGACAAAAAAAACTTTGCAATAGAAATTATAAAGTTATTATAATTATGAGATTCTTATTGCATTAAAACATTGTTTCTAAATGTTCTCAATCAATGCGCTATTAAGACTGAATATTAATTAGAATCGTTGAAACTAATACATATTATATTTTTTTCTTTATGAAATGAAACAATTGTTCTTATAAGTTAAAGTATAAGGGATACTTAGGCCCCATTTATTTGCTGGAAAGTAGTTTTTTTTTTAAAGTAAATTCTGGAAAAGTAAATTATTCTCTGATGTTTGGTAGTGTAATGAAAAATAAGTTGGAAAATATTTTCCAGTATTTGGTTATGTCATGAAAAATGAGTTGGAAAATAACTTATTTATGTTTTATTTTTTCAAGTTTATTAAAATAATGAGGAACAAATCTTACGAATTAAAAAGTTGAATGAGAATGAAATTAAAAAAAATATAATTTCATAAATTATTTCAAATAAAATAAATAATAATCAAAATAATAGAGATCAAATCTAACAAAAAAATTGAAAGATGAAGAAATTAAAATAATAATAATTACCATTTCATAAATTATTTCAAATAAAATAAGTAACAGTTAAAAAAATAAGGACCAAATTTGATTGATTACAATTTTCAATTAAAAAATGATAAGGGAAAAGCAAATAACAATTATAAAAATGAGAACCAAAGTTAATATAAAAATCAAATTCTAAAGGATGAAATTGAAAAAAAAAATATATATATATATATATATAGCAATCAAAAGTTTGAGGACCAAATTCGATATAATCAGCAAATAATATGACATTTCTAAAATTTTCACAACTTCCAGAAAGTGTTTTCCGCTCAAAATAGAAGAAAAATATTTTTCTGAAAACCAAGCTAAATTTTTATTTGACTGGAAAGTGTTTTCTATTGACCAGCTTTCATAATGACAAACAAACATGAGAAAGTTTGGAAAGTGGTTTTCAGAAAACTACTTTTCATCAAACAAACAAGATCTTAAATTAATATACAAATGCTTATCAAATAATATGTACATTAAACTAACTTGCAAATAAATTTTATATGAAAAAATTATCTGTATTTATAAATAAACTCACATAACTATTACACATCATCGTACTAATAAAAAGTAAAACGATAGACCCATTGATTATAATACATAATTGAATTGAGTATAAAAAGTAACAATACCCATTTATTTATTTATTTATTTATTGTAATAAAACATGGTGGGCTCTATCCATTTGCATGGTTTCATCTCTGATGGCGACAGCCGTGGACTTTTTATGCGCAGCAGCCTCTAGGGCTGACATAATGGAGAACGAGAAACACTTGACTCGCAAGCAACCCTTCCTTGAACAAGAGAAAGGCCTCAACGAACAGGGGCTGGTTCTGCAGTCTTCGTTTTATTTTCTTGATGTGCTCGATCTATGCTTTTGTTTCCTTGCATTTCTTCTTCTGTTAGTCACTGCTACTGCTGAGTGCAAGACGGTAAGCAGTAAATATTCATCTTTATTAAAGACTTATTTTATCGTTAATTTCACGTAAAAAAATAAAAATAAATTTTTTTGATGTCATAAGATTTTTTTTAAAAAAAATAAAAATAAAAATTTTAGAATCTAAAAACTTAGACATTGACTTTTTAATTATTGAAGGTGATCAAAAACATTATCTAGAAAATAACATTTCATCCGCTTTTCTTTTAAAAAAAAGTTATGAAAAGGACGACATCGTCATCCTAAACCTTGAATAAAAAATAAAATAAAATAATTAATTAAATATGCAAACCTACCCTTCCAAACCTAAGCCAGCATGAGCTTTTTCATGCATGGCTAAACACGCAAGCGTAATTTGGCAGGCTCAATAGTGCATGATCCTTTTTCTTTTTTCTTTTTTTTTGCTTCTCATTAATATCTAAATTTAATTAATATATTCTCTCTTATTTTTAAATTTTTTAAAACTTTTTCAAATAACAATTAATCTTTTAGAGATGTTTTTCTAATGTAATGACCAAAGACAATTTATTATTTTGTCTTCAAATATTTTTGTCTTATATTTTATATAAGTAAAATGTATTTTTATCATTTATAAAAATAAAAATCATTTGTTTTTAGAAACTAAAATTAACCTTTAAGATAAAATTAAAAAAAATATCTGAGGTAAAATATCTAGCAAACAGTTGTTCTTTGCCGTTGCCAAAATAGTCAATGTAAAAATAGTCAACCTACTTCTATGTGAAATCGTGAATGTGATAATATTCCAATCATGGCTCACAAGGATATCCCTCAGCCACACCTTTCGCTTGCTTCTGAAAATTCATTACTTTTAATCAATAAA
>Ga0325414_1006499_pt1 | contig 12395 bp, 8 predicted proteins | sample PopdelMetagenome_8_FD_206183 | JGI IMG/M metagenome (GOLD analysis project Ga0325414, IMG submission 206183) | Populus deltoides microbial communities from Bellville, Georgia, United States - Leaf-PdKOR-R3 | ecosystem: Host-associated > Plants > Phyllosphere > Phylloplane/Leaf | place: USA... | reverse complement strand
AACGTGTTTTTTTGTTAACAATATTTTTTTATATGTAGCAAGATAAGCCAAGGTGTTAGGCACTATAGAAAGGTTTCTCTGACGTGTAGAAAACTCTCACAATTAAAGGAGAGGTGTGGGCCAAACCTAGTCTATGAGTCCAAGTTTAGAGTCTAAAAGCCTAGTCTACATGGCTCCATAGATGTAGGCTACAACCTAGCAGAGTAGGCATCTGCTCAGATGCCTTTGCTTTTCTTTTTTTTTTTTTTTTGTTTTTTACTCGTTTTGGGAACAATGATTTTCAAGTGCTGCACCGCTGTGCTCGTTAACCGATTGCTGTGGCTTCTTTCCATTACATGGTGGCCGGTGGGGTGGGGTGGGCCATGGCGTGTGGGCTCGGTTGCTTTTGAGTATCAACCCAGATCAGATGGGGGAGCCTAGGCGACGAAGGAAGGAATCTCCTCTGCCATTGATTACTCTGTTTTACGTGATCCAGGAGGGCTCAAATTGTCGATCATTTCCAAAGTATAAACTGTTTTAATTCTTAGGTATTACGTTTAATCTTGTTCATATAACAATTAATCTTGTTCATGTAATTAAGTGATTTATGTACCCACAACGAAGCTTCACACATAGCAGCACTATGATCCTGAAGCGATCAACCTGTAAGCACGAGGGAGTATAAACAAGACAACTAACCATATGATGTACACCACAGCCGCTCAATCTCAAGTGTTGAGTTTGTCGTATTTCATAGCAACTTCATGACATTGTGTTTTTATACTTGTTACCCTTGATGGAACTAAGCAGTATTATACACAGTATTATACGCGAGAGACACATGTTAGGAGTGTTGTGGTTAGAGCTTTTGCATCGCGAGAGATAAATTATACAGCACCTCCATCAAAAAGCAAGTTCTTCCCAAATTTGACTGTTGAGCTGAAAACATTCCCTCATGGATGCCAGGTCTCAAAAATAGGAGCATCAGTTGAAACACTCGGCATCTAGATGCAATTTGCCTGAGTTTCTGAGTGATCTGGTAGTATGATGAGCAATGAAACCCTAAAGATTCCCTTCTCCTTGTGGGTGGGACATACAGAATCAAGTCAGACAAACCATCTTCTTCCCAGCTGGCATGAACCAAATTCAACTATCTTGCTTAGTGTGCTGAAACATGAGATTTGTTTCTGAGCTGTCTGATACGAGGCTCTACCAAGGTTCAGAGTTATTTCCAAGAAAATTTCTAACATGTGAAGGCTTGCTCCAACCTTCCTCCATTGAAATGAGGTTAAGGCGTATCATTAGTTTCTCCACAGCATCTTCCTCCAAGCTGCTTAATTTATTGGATGCCTGTTTTTGTAAGGAAGAACCCTGCAAAAGTTCAAGACTTTTTTTTTTCAGTTTGTTAGAAGAATGGAAGTGTCATGGTATGCCAGGTAGAAAACATACCTTCTCTTGATACAACTTGAGATATTGCAGCGATTGCTCATAAAACCCACAATGGTACAAAAGAACACTGTAGTCTCTTAGTTCCTTAGGGTCGGATTCAAGGAGTATTAAACGCTCACAAGCTGCAACAAAAGCAATACTTTCCTCATGAATACAAGTTTAAAAACAATTGCGAGGATCTTTTTCACGGTGATCAACTATGTGGCAATTGCTTGAACCAGTGATTATGTGATAGTTTGTGTATCAAAATCCATGGCTATCTTTCTTCCCTTTCCATTTCTTATCCCATAATGGAAATTAATGATTCAATTTGCCACTCAAGATAATAATAGTTTAACATTTTGAATAGTTGTGTTCTATCTTCGTCTGTGCTTTTCCCAGACACTCCTCCCTCTGTCCCTGATGAAAAGAGTAAAGGGAAGTGATGGCTTAATTTGTCACTCAAGTTAATGCGATATCAAAAATGATAGTTATCCTTATAGTTTTAACATTTTGGATACTTATGTTGCATCTTGGTCCACACCATGGCTACAAGGTCACTCATCCCTCTCTCTCTCTCTAAGTTCTTTGTGTCACGACACCATACAAGTGGGATGTAAGCAGACAACCAGTGTACAGGGTAGTTATGCCATAACTTGCATCAAATATAGCTCACTGGTCTGTAACCGTCCCAAATCAGAAGCCCATTATTAAGTTTTTAAAACTGAGAAACCAAAAAAGTTGATTAGCACATGAAGCATCATGCATCAAGGATATGGGGAGGTCCCACGACACACCTTTCTAGTAACACACTCCATAACTCGACTCAGTGGAGGAGGAGGAGGAGGAGCAAACTACTGTCTTCCAAGCATCATGGCAACAAAAGGGCGATGAAGTTGAGCAAACTACTGTCTTCCAAGCATTGTGGTAACTAAAGGGCGAGGAAGTTAACAGACAGAGGGAGGATGCGAAGCATCACACAAGTCTCTCCATCGTCAAATAAAAAAAAGAGAACCAAAGAAGGACTAGGGAGACACGATGAAAACAACTCTTCAAATGAATTGCTCATTTTGGATGGCCATTGTATATTCTACTTGAAGACAGCATACCCGCCCAACCTGGTAAGGCAAGGACTAAGATTTTCTTCCAACAAATTAAAGAGAGTGTGCAACCCCCAAGCCACACTAAGGAAAACACACACACACACACACCAGAATTTGAAACTTCTGCCATAGTGAATAATGGTGATTGAATGAAAAATGACTACAATGCATGGATCCAGTATCACTGGGAAGCTAACGCAAAAGAACAATTTGGTTTCACCTGTCAACATGTTGCCATTACCTGTCTGGCGCCTCAAATACAAAGTCCCATCAAACTGCCTGGGACATCAATGGTAAACAGAAAAAAAATAACCTAACAAGTGCACCTTCATCTTATAGATACATACCAGATAATGCACGTCTCATGTCCCCGAAGTGTACACTAGTCCAAACACCACGGTCTAGCCTATGTTGAGCAGCCTTTGCAGATGCAAGCTGAGCACCACTGCAATAGGGAGAGAAATAAAAATAAAAAAAGTATAAGCTCAACTACAACAAAAGGAGGAGAAAGAGAAAGGCTTCACGGAGCTAAAAAGTGAAAAATAATGCACACAAAGTACAAAATTCATTGCAAGATACTGTTAATACCTTCCTTCAAAAGTTTTTGATATATCAACACAGTCAGCTGCATGTGCTGCCCGTAAGAATAAACTCTTGGTATGATCATGTTGAAATGGCCAAAAAGCCTCCTTTAAGTTTCTCAAAATCTGCATGCGTGATATAATGTAAGGAGGAGAAAAAAAATCAAGCTAGAAAATGCTGCACATGTATAAATGCAGCAGGCAACCTCATGCTTAACCTAATGTACTAAAGACATTCACACATGATACCAACATGATACAAAAACACATCATCTGTAAATGAAAGAAGTTGCTGAAAACAAACTATTCAAGATTCATGAATTCATTAGTAAAAAAATATCACTTTGGACTTGTGTTGGTACCATGTGGGTGTCCCAATTTTGTGCTCTTTCATCATGCATATTGGAGGAACTGATAAAAGACAACAGGAAAAAACACAACCCACCTTCTCCAACAGAGTAAGTGATGTCAAAATGTGTTGATGATCAGACTCCTTACTTTTCTGCTTGTGATAGCCTCTTGGAAGACCATGGTTGTCATGTGGGAAGAAAATCTCACAATCAAAATCCAACAGGCTCCATAACCGAAGTATTTTCAGGATTTCCGAGTATATAAGTGCAAGCATAACAGCAGAACCTGATCGATGTGTCAAAACCTGCTCAATACAGTATATTAAAATATAGTAAAAAAAGGAATCCCAAATACAAAAAATATTCTTCTCTTGTAGAGAGTTCGAATTTATAAGCTGGAAGGCAAATTTCTATACAGAATGAAGATACAAAGATCGTGGCTCCAATCGACTTTTCATAGTGCTCCTTCGAAAGCCCTGATTAGAAAGAAGTAAAGAACCAGATTGTATAAATCACAGTCGCATCGTACCAAAGTGCAAGGAAGTAAGTTATAAAAAGCTAAAATTCTAGTCAAATCTTACTTAGGATGAAACTAGGATAACAGTTTCGGTTCATCTTTAATACAATAAAACTAGGATAACAGTTTCGCTAAACAAAATTTTCATCAACAACCTAATTCCTTTCTTTGACATCAGCAACTGAGACACAAGAAATTATTACATAGACCAAGCAAACCAATCACCCTACAGGGATTCATTAAACTAAGTAATCAATCAAAAAGTTTGTTCCACATAAACCCTGTACTTGCAATAATGCTTCTTTGAACACCGAAAAAACTAAACACCTAGAAGGAAAAAGAATGCAAGAAAAATGGTTACCTTCTTGACAAACAAAAATTTCTCCAAGCTATCCGGAAGCATCTCTGGCGATGAATTCAATGCAGAGCTATTATTAGTGCAGAATCCCATGGAAAGATCATCCAATCTTTCAATGAAAGCATCCACGGGGAGAGCAACCGAAGAGTGTGATATGAGAGAATCATCCTCAGCTGCTATATAAAGTGCCGTTTTAGCCAAATCAACACGTCTATTAATGCTAATGCTGATTTCCCTCTCAATGCTTGACAATCTTTTAATTTGTGACATGAAATTTTGCCTTGCCTCCTAAATAATTAACAATCAATCACTTATCAATTTCACCATTTTAGAAAAACCCCACATCAAAATTTTAGCTAGAAACAAAGGTTCCAAATTCAAAGATAAATACGTAACTTTAACATGATTGGAAACAAAAAAATAAAAATAAAAATAAAAAATGGGTTCTAAATTTCTACCAAAAAAAAAAACCATATAAAAATAAAACAAAATCTCATACTTCATTAAAACTGTATCAAATTTAATAAGCAAGAAGAACCCATCTGGCAACTTTCTATTAACATCCAAACAAACAAAAACTTCAACGAAATTAGAAAAAAAAAGGCATTTTGTGATTACTCTGGCATGAGTGGTGTTGATTCCAGAAGAATCCAAGGCATCATGCAATGCAAATTGGAAGTCAGTTGTTACCGGGGGAGGAGGTTGGGATCCTCCACGGCAAACCACACGGCATGGAGGAGGAGCAGAAGGATAGGATTGGTATTTTGAGAACTTGGAAGATGAGGAAGATGGTATTGATGATAAAATTGCAGCTATGGCAGCCATTATGTGAGTAACTACATTACCTACCTTTCCAAGTGGGAGAAAGAAATGTTGGAAAGAAAGATAAATTAAGTTGATTTTTATTTATTATTGGTTTGTAAGAGGATTTTTTATTTGGAAAATAGAAAATGGAAAGATTTTTTTTTATGAAAATGAAAAATAAAATTATTTTTTATTAATTGATATATTTTCTTATATAAAAAATGGATGGACCATATAAAATTTATTAATTTTATATTAAATAAGTAGCTCGTGAAACGTTAACACCCAAGTTAATTTTTTCATTATGTAAAAATGGATGTTAGACAATGACAATATTTTAAAAAAAAGCAAAAATAAATAAATTAAGATCTAGAGAATTTACTTAACTAAGTTTAATTAGATTTAATTAAAAAAACATTGACAACAAATAAAACAAAAAAAAACAATAATTAACAATAAAAAAAAGAGCTATCAATATTATATTTGAAAAAAAAAAAGTCTATTGAAGACTTACCATTACTCTACGGAGACATAACTCCACCACCTGAAAGAACTCATCAAAATGGTTCTAACATCACTGTAAAAGATTGCATGACAATATTAAAAGAGACCATACACGTTGATAGAGCAACAAACCAGAAAGCAAATCAAATAAAATATCATCAAGTGAGTATCTCATGTTTATATTTAATTAATTAATTTAATTTAATTCAAAATTAATAAAAAAATTTATAGAAAGAAAATAAAAAAAGAGCCTAATCTTCGATTAAATAAAAAAAGAGAAAAAACACCAAACAAATCTCCTAAATTTGAATTAATTTTCCAAACTTGTAACTCGTAAAATTATAGACCTGGATTCAATCAAAAAGCTCAATTCACTATTAATTTAATATTGAACGATAAAATAAAAAAATCAATTTAAAAAATTTGCCTAGATAAAAGAAAAATAGCAATAAAAAAGTAGGCTGAAAAATATATTCTGAGCTTTTTTATTTGGAAAGCACGAAAACAACCCACACGATGACACTTGCAATGAATACGCCAACCACTTTTATTTTTTTAAATAATATTTTATATTTATTAAATTATTAAATTACCTTCTAATCATCTTAATTGTAACAAAAAGACCAGGCTTAAATTACAAAAAAAAAGTCTATGGACATCTGTTAAAGAAATTTTACTTTTAAAAGTAATTTAGTTATTTTATTATATTTTTAAAAAAATTATATGAAATCAGTTAAAGAAATATTGCTTTTAAAAATAACTCAGTTATTATATTGAACTATAAAAGTTAAGAAGAAAGATTTACCCATAACCAATATGAAAGTAATTAATGAACTTTGTAAAAAAATTATATTATCTTTAATAGTCAGTCCAATGATTTTTGTTGAAAAAAGAATAGTTGTCTCAAAAGCGAAACACTAACATTCTCTATTTTTTTTTATATAATATAAAATAGTAGTGTGCATCAACATTTAAGAGTGTGTTGAGAGCAACACAAAATAATTTTACTTTCTTTTCTTTAAATTTTTGGTTTTTTTAAATAAAAACTAAAAACATTTTTATTTGTTAAAAACAAAGACATATTTTCCACCAAAAAAATAAGAAATGCATTATGATTACAACTATTTTTTTATAAAAAATCAAAACTATCATCTTAATATTTTGTATTTGTAATAATCTAATTGTAGAATATGAATTTTATTTCATTCAAATTAAAAATTATTATGACCTAAAAAAATATATTTACATTAGATTTATAATAAAATTTAAATTCATGACATTAACTAAATATGAGAACACATAAAAAATAATATTAATTTTTTACTTTGCTAAAAAGCGCTTATATACCAAAGAAAAAAAAGTGTATTTTTCATGTTTATTATTATTATTATTTAAAAAACGGTGGAAAAATTGCAAAGAAAAACCGAGGAGAACCTCTAAAATATGTTTTTCAAATTCAATATAAATTTAAAAAATCAGTTTTTCAGTAGTTTTTTCTTTTTTGGATGGAGAAATATCATATTTAAACATGATTCTCCTAGTCTCGCAGTTGTCAGCTCCTTAGCTTTGTTTGGTTGTTGCCCCTTTCCCCCTTCTCTGGTAAGAAGGTAACTTTTAGTTCTTCTTTTCCCAACACCGATTTCTAGAAAATTGGAGCATCACTGTATTATTTTTGTTTTCAACGAGTTATTTTTATCATTGATTGATGAATATCCATGATGTGAATTGCTCTTTATATTATTAAGAAGTAAGTACAAGAAATGCAAGCTTGAATAAAAATGGCATATCTAATTTCTAATTTTGGGTTAGTTAAGAACCCGATTTTTTTTACCAAAATAACTTTGTTTTGAAATTTTTTCACAAAAAAAATTAAAAATTGAATTGATCCTATCAACCCTCGACCTGCAGACTAAACTTTGAACGGGATCGAACTCAAAATCAGGTATCATGACAATACTATTTCACACAAATATTTTACTTTTGTTTTTTTATTGACAGAAAACAAGAAACAGAGGTGATTGCAGAGCTTCTTTGATTTTGGATGCGAGCAGAACAACTCAGCCAATGAAAAATGTTCGTGGGATAGCTATTTTTTCAGTGAAAGCATGCCCGAGAAAGAGAAAAAAAAAGAGTACTAGCCAGACACCTCATATCAGAGTTCCCTTCTAGCTGTCTGGAACATGAACAGAAAACAGGGTAGAGAATTTACCCAGAGAAGATCATCATATACATGCTTACCAGAGATAATGCAAGCCTTATGTCATCCAAGTGTAAACTGTTCCAAATGCCACGGTCTGGCCAATGTTGAGGAGCCTTCGCAGGTTCAGGATTAAAGCTGAAAGCTACTGCAGCACGCAGATTTCAAATAAACATTTGTAAACACAACTATCACAGGGAGGAAAAGAAAGGCTAGCAATCAACTAGAAGAAAGGATATTTTTTGTTCAAATCCTATCACTTGCATTTCTCAACCTATACATCAGTGTGCGATCGACTGAGAACTTAATGTTAACAGGCTCTCCCCTGTAATTTAGCTCTTGAGTATTTTGTAGAGTGCTGGTTTACTTCCTTTCCTGCCATACAATGGGTTGGCATGGATAAATGACTGTTAATCTCTTTCAATTTTCCGCCCTGCTGTTCATAACTTATTTAATAAAATTTTTCTGTCTACTGAACATCATGCCAACAAAAATCCGGTTAGAATGTGCTCTATCCATTGAACTGGTACGTACTTCACCGAATACCGAATAAGAAATTAAGATGAAGAATTTATGAACATGGACCTTGTGTAATTACTAAACCAGTTATGGATTCACCTTGAATATCTCGTCATTAGGTGGTCAGTTGGCTCCATGTCAAATACTTCACCGTCTAGTCTTGTTTATTTCACCTTTAATTACAATGAGAGAATGTCATTTGCATGAACCAGTGTATATATTATAGTGGGTAGTTCTCCTCTGGCATGATTTACTCTTTATTCTTCGCTTCGAAAAGTCATGAAAAGATCAATGACTACATCTGCTGTCATAATTCCTATGTTCTGGTTGCACTTGATAGTAGCTATCATTCGTGTTGGATTCTGCTGTGGGTGCTCCAGTGCAGGATGCAGGCTGAGTGAGAATGGTGCCCTTTTGAAGTTCAAGAATGATCTCACCGACCCTTCAAACCGGCTTGCATCCTGGGTTAGTGATGAGGATTGCTGTAGATGGTCTGGAGTTGTTCGCAACAACTTAACTGACCATGTTCTTGAGCTCTATCTTGGAACCCGCATTTCTTATGATGTAAATTTAGCCTCCACTGCTTCTGTTGACTTGGAAGATAATCGTGGATCAAAGCTCGGCGGCAAGATTAGCTCTTCTTTGCTCTACTTGAAATATTTGAGGTACTTAGACCTAAGCACCAATGATTTTGGAGGAATTCACATCCCTAAGTTTCTTGGCTCCATGAGGAATCTAAGGTACCTTAGTCTCTCTCTCATGCTAGAATAGGAGGAATGATCCCTCATGAACTTGGGAATCTCTAATCTGCAACATCTTAATCTCCAAGGTAATGATCCTGAAACCTATGCTGACAATTACGTTGGCTATCTGGTCTTTCTTCGCCAGAATTTCTTGATTTGAGTAATGTGGACCTTAGCATAGCCTTTGATTGGCTTGAGGTTATAAACATTTTTCCATCTTTAGCAGAACTACGCATATTTTTTCTTACTAGGTTATCTCTTCAATACCCAACTGGTTATATTCTTTCAGCCATCTTGAGTTCCTCGAACTTGTGGACAACTATTTTCAAGGTAAAAATTCAAGTGCCATCGGTAACCTGACTAGCCTTGACTTCTCATCTAACAAACTTGTAGGAGTTCCAATAATTTGAAGGGTCCGCTGCATCATATATCGTCCGGCGTTATTGGATTAGATCTTTTCATTAATTCATTTTGAGGGTACATTTCCAATTTCTTGCGTTATAATATTGGTTCTTTAACATGTTATTAAGTACAAGTTGAATAGTTTAAGTTTTGATGTTGTGATGATTCTTTAACTTACAAAATTGATGGGCCGAAGAAATTGAATACTCTTGGAAACCACTTGTCTGGAGAGATTCTGGATTGTTAAAAGAACTGGCGAGATTTGGAAGCCATGAAAATTAAGTTACAGCTAATTTAGTGGCAATATTCCTAACTCCATTGGAACTTTAAGCTCTCTTCAGTCATTGCATCTTCAAAACAGCCACCTCTCTGGCAAGGTTCCTCTGTCACTGAAAAATTGTACCCAGTTAGTCACACTGGATTTTACTGTAAACAATTTCAGAGGAAACCTTCCAGCATGGATGGGGAAACTTTCAAGGATGAAGATTCTAAACCTCCATGCAAATCAGTTTGATGGCCAAATACCTGTAGAATTTTGTGATCTAGCTTTTTTACAAGTTTTGGATCTTGCTTATAACAACTTGAATGGAACTATACCGAGCTGCATCAACCATTTCAGTTCCATGGACAAGATGAATTGTTCTAAAGGCCTCATTGATTTGGTAAAATAGTCTTCTGAAAGTGCGCTTCTTGTGATGAAAGGAAGAGTAGCTGAATATAACATTATTCTCAATTTCGAAAGTATAGATCTTTCCCTCGATGATTTATCTGGAAAGATTCCAAACGAAGAAACAAGCCTTGAGGAATTGCAGGCACTAAATTTGTCACAAAATTGTTTGGAAGGAAAAATTCCTGAGGATGAAGGTGATATGGGATCGCTATAATCTCTTGACCTCTTTCAGAATCCTCTATGGTGAAATCCCTCTAAGCCTGGCAAGTTGACATTTTTTAGTCACTTGTACCTATCCTACAATAACTTGAGCGGAAGAATTCCTCAAGCACTCAATTGCAAAGCTTCAGTTCATCCAGCTTCACTGGCAACAAAGGTCTTTGTGGACTTCCAAGAATCGCAGTGCAGATGGTACAAATAATGATCATAATGGAAGAGATAAAAGGGGATTATAGTTCTGACGTTAACTGGTTCAATGTGAGCTTGCCAGTTGGATTTGTGGTGGTATTTTGGTTTGTACTGGGTCCTTCGGTGTTGAGAAGACATCTGCATTCCATGTATGCAGTCACCCATTGCATGGGAGGAACAACAAAAAAGGAGGCAAGTTTTAGCCAATTTAACTGATGGTTGCTTCATTTCAGTCCCTATATAAACCCACTTGCACTTGGACGGCGGAGTTAAAGCAAAACGTTTAGAACAAGGATCGGTAGGCCAATATAACAGGGAAAATAAACTTTAGGAAACAACATTAATGTGCAGCGGACCACTCAACTAGCGTTGCATTAGAAACCAGCCTAATCAAACAAATCATGATCTTCTGGATTCTATCTTATTCTTATCGATGGAGACCTACATAATCAATCTCCATTCAAGTCTTTAGTGATTCAATCCAATAAGTTCCACTTGATTAGTTCGGAAGCTGGGATTTGTATATCTCAAGGCCAGATGTAGCTGCAGTAATAGGACACAACCTGATAGAATAGGAGTACGGCACAGCTGGAACAAGATAGTTGTCATGGACGCATGGTGACCAACTATCATCTCCACCTACTCCCATATGTTTGTGGTCAAGATGCACCTGAAATTCAAACACATTAAGTTAAATACATAATCCAAGACATATGACCAAATAGTGGCATAAGAAAGAAAACTAGAACGGTAAACAAGTGGCGGCAAAAATAAGCAGATGAACCAACAACGTCAGCTAGAACAAACTTATTCTCCGAGAGCATCTTTCTTTGTTGAGGAAACGTTAACTTACAAATCCAATGACAATTTTAAGCGCATGGCCATGCATGCATGTGAAGGTTAGATAATTAAATATAGATCGATTTTTGGAATGGACCAGTCCACTATATGTATACTCAGCTAGTTTATTAAAATATAGATTCAACAACTGAAATCACGGTAATGAAATTTACCTCAATGTCATTTCCTTGAGCAAGTTCTTCATTGTGTGTCGCTCGATCAAGTTCTGCTGTGGAATAGTAACTAGCACTCATTTGCATAGGTGGGGAGCAGCCATAAGTTGAAGCAAAGATTCCTACTCCATCCTTGTTCTGAAACGTCACCCACCTAACATCTGCTCTACCGGAACATTCTCCAGGAACAATATAAGGAACATGCATGTCACCGACATTCTGCTCATAGACCCCAACATGGGCTGCTGCTTTTCTATCTGGATAACATTCAAATGGCCCTCTTCCATACCATTTAATCTGATCCACTGATTTCTCCAAGTGCAATTCAACTCCCACTCGAGGCAGAGGTGGAAGCTCAGAACTTGGAATTACATTGCATTCAATAATCAAGTCCCCAGAACTATAAATTGTGTAGATCATATTAACTGTGAATAAAGCATTTGAATGTGAAGATGAGCCCTCCTCACAACTTGGGGCACCGACATAAACAACCTCTACTTTCACAATATCATTGGCTGTGCTCTTCACAGAACAACTTTTTGTGTGATATACAATGCTATCAATACGAGCTTCTTTCCACCTGGAGTAATAACTTTTTTTTTCTCCACCTTTGTCATTATCTGTTGGTGCTCTCCAGAAGCATGGGAATATGCCTTTATTCATAACAAGAACTCCTCCAACCTACAATCACCACACTTTTGGAACTCAGTTTTGTTAAACAGCTAAAAATGCCTATCTGTGCAAGGTCCAGAATGAAATATAACTTCTGTTCCAGAAAAATGTTAAGAATATCTAGTTGTTATTAGGTAATGATAATGT
>Ga0325414_1006498_pt1 | contig 12395 bp, 9 predicted proteins | sample PopdelMetagenome_8_FD_206183 | JGI IMG/M metagenome (GOLD analysis project Ga0325414, IMG submission 206183) | Populus deltoides microbial communities from Bellville, Georgia, United States - Leaf-PdKOR-R3 | ecosystem: Host-associated > Plants > Phyllosphere > Phylloplane/Leaf | place: USA... | reverse complement strand
GCATAAGCTTCTGTAACCCTTTATGTAGTGATCTTCCGTGTTGTTTGGTGCATTAATTTATGCGTCAACAATTAGTTAGTGGCCTCCCAATCAGGACTACATAAGACAAGAGAGAGTTAATTGTGTTCGCCATGATGAAGTCGAGAACCGTACAACCTCCAAGTACTCGTGCATTCAATCGTGCTGAATTTTTTTTTCCCGTGTTGATAGAAGGAAAGAATTGCTATATTATTGTTCAAAAAGCAAGTTGCTCTAAATCTATTTGTGACTTCATCCCCTTCCGAAAGGTTGCCCACACAATAATCAAATGAGAAGAATTTGAGGTCTTCGTTATAGTTTTTTAGTACATTGCTCAGCTATTATGCATACGTTTTTTTTTTATATAGGCTATTACGCGAAACAGAAGAAGAATAAACAAGCAATTAAACCAAATGAAACAATCTGTATATGGACATAGTGAAATTTGAAGTCAGAGTGTCTCCATAAAATTTCACGGATAAGTAGTTTTTCTTTACAAAGATCACATGAAATAATGTTGAGGGTTTGCTTTGTTGGAAAATGGATGTCTTTTGGATTGTGTAGCCCATGCTTACCTCTAAATCCATGACTTGGGACTATTTATGGCACCATTATCCCCCACAAGATAAGATGATTTTAGTCTCTCTGAGTTTCTTTTCAGGAAAAAAACATCAATTTAAATAAGATGTAACAATATTCAAGGAAGAGAATAACTCTTCAGAAACTCCAAGCCGAACACAAACGAGCCCACAAATCAACGACATTTATACGTATATATGTGGACCTTGTGATAGATAATTTGCACTTCGACCTGTGAATTGGTTGCTATTAGAGTCTACATAGTCCATTATCCGAAAAGTCTACAACTAAATACATACCCTTATATGTTTTATCCGAAAAGTCTACAACTAAATCCTAACACTTCAAATGTTAATTAAATAAATTAATTGTTGTGATATTTTTTATATTTTGACCAAATCCTAATAGATAATTATAAACTGGTTACAATATTCATTTTACATGATAAAATGTGATTTTGTTTCGTAGAAAATATGCATGAAAAGCCTTTAAAATTTTGTCGTATACACGAAAACAAAACATTTTTTTTTTTTGTGTTTTTTAAATGAGGATTTTTTTGAATTTTTTTAGATATGTTTTTGAAATTTCAGAGAAAATCGAGTATTTTTAATACTGGATCCATATCTTACAGTGTAAATGTACAACCCAATATTAAATGAAATTCTTGAAGAAAAACATGTTTTAGAGTTTTCTAGAAACAAAGGGAATTTGTTTTGAATTTTTGATTTTTTTGAAATTTTGGAGAAAAATCAGTATTTTTCTATCTTACAGTGTATGTCTATAATATGATATTAAACAAAAAAGTTGGGAAAACACACGAGGAACCCACAAATAATTTGAAAATGATCCCTAAACTTTTTCAGATTCTTTATTTTGAAAATTTTAAGGGTATGTTTGGCCAGGCACACAAATATAGACGAATTAAAAACAAAGGAAAAGGTTTAGTGTGTTTTCCAAACACGCTTCTAGCATAAAATTAGAGGCATTAAAAATACCTTTAGGGCATGTTTGGCAAATGTGCCTTTAGGAGCCAAACATGACCTTATTTTTTAAGGAAAAATATAGTGTGCCAAACACACCCTTATATTTGAGTTTGGACCTGACCCACCACATGGGCTGAACCTATTGGTCTTGAGGCCACAAACCAACAACCTGGGCCTGTAAAACCAGGTTGTAAGGCTGATCGGGCCAAGAGATTCAAGCCATTTTTTCATTGACTTTTTGGGTGAAAAATCAAGGGTTTTTGAGCTAAGGGTGTAATACATTGTTAGGTCATGACAGTGTTATGTTTCTTTTCTTATATGGTGAAGATATAAAAGAGAGAGAGAGAGAGAGAGAGAGAGAGAGCTGGAAAGGTGGCATTAAAGGTGCCATTTTCAAGTTCATTGGGGAAGATGATGAACAATAGCCAGATGATGTGTTGTTTGACTTTATTTTTTACTTGGCATTGACCAAAATGAAATGACGTGGTTTTGGTGTTTAGGATGAAATTAGGTTTTAAACTTTCTTTTAATTTTAGCCCTCAAACTTTCAATTATTCAAGTAAGTTCTCAATTGAATTTTGATTATACGAATCAATTCAATTTCATCCCTGCTAAGTTTTAAAAGCACCCCCTAATTCTAGCACGTTTTTCATCTTGGTCTTTGGTCTTGGATATTTTAAATTTTGTCTTCAATTGACTTTCAAACTTCTAATTTCTTCAATTTCACCCCTCTTTTCAATTGAATTTGCCCCCTGAGTTCGTGCACCTTTTGCGAAAAGATTCTTGATCTTGAATTTCTTCAATTTAGCTCTTAATTGACCCACAACTTTGATTTCTTGGTGAAAGAGCATCTTTTCTATTTTAAGCTCAAAATTTCTATATTTTTTTCTTATTCTAAAGATTGGAAAAAAGTGAATGAAATAAAATACAATTAGGGTTTTATTTTGATATATTTTTTTTCATAAATTTTTCTTTCTACGTTATTCGATTCCTATTCTAGGTAATTCAATCTGCCTAAAAAAGATAAGATCCATCATGTTGATTTAAATATAAGAAAAACATGCATGCATGAGCTTAACCAGTGGGAAGTATCATGGACCAATTTATATTATTTTGTCTCCATGATCCACGCCTAGAGAGTTTCTTCTTTGTAATGATGAAAAAAAAAATAAAAGAGAGTGAGAGTTTGATAATCTGTTTGTTTATTTCAAATCACGTTACAATTTTATTCATCTCTTTAGAATTTTTAAATTAAAAGATTTCATGTGTGTTAATAATGTGTGTGCATGTATAATGTATATAGCACCGAATATGGTGATGCAAAACAATTATCTTCATGATTGTCATAAGTTATTTTTGGGTCATTCCCCAATTCACATTTTTTTCTCTTAAAAAAATATAAAAAAATCAAAAAAATATTATCAAAAAATATAATAGTGAAAAGAGGATGCCAGAACACTCAGAAAATGGTCAAAATTTGGTTGAGGAGGTTCAAAAATGCAAAGATTAAAATTTGACGGTTTTTGTTAACTGATGAGAGCTCTGTTGACAAAGAAAATGCAATTTGAGGAAGAAAAGTTCAAAATCAGATATTTATGAACTCAATTAAATTTTATTAAAGGTTTAATTGAATTTATAGAGGTTTTGATTGCAAGAAAAATTGATTTTGGAGTTAATTTGGGCTTTAATTGAAAGAAATTAAAGTTCTGGTGTCAAAATATAATTTTTGAGAGTTAATTTGGTCAAATCAGGGGCTTAACTGCATAAATATTGAAGTTTGATGGCCAATTAAGGACTTAATTGAAGAAATTCGAAACCAAGGACCAAACTGGAAAAGGCGTGTAAATAGAGGGGCTGTAATTAAAACCGAATCAGGGGCCAAATTGAAAAAATTAGAAGTTTATTGCTTAATTGAGGGTCAAATTGCATAAATTCAATACCAAGGACCAAAGTGAAAAAGGCGGCCAACTTCAGGGCCACTGTCTGATTTTTGGAAGGGATGTAATTGAATTGATTTTTACAATTAAAATTGCAATTGAGGACGCGATTGAACAAATCACAAATTGAGGACCAATGTGAACTCTGAAACATTTTATTGCCTTTTCATTTAAATGAAACAGCACCGTTTCATATACCGTTCATCAAAAAAATAAAATAATAAAGAGGCCGAAACGATGCCATTTTGAACGGCATTATGGGTCTTCTTCTTCCCCTGGACATGCGAAGCAGGGGAAGAAGAAGCTTTTTTCTTCCTCTGTCACCGCCACCGACTCCATCCAAAAAGACACCGACTCCTTCCAAAAAGACACCAACCACTTTCCACGTGTTGGAGGGGCGACAGCACAGTGGCCGCCCCAACCATATGTCTCCCCTGTTTTCGCCTATAAAAACAGGGGAGCACAAAAAAAAAAAGAAATGAAAAAAAAAAGAACAAAAGGGAGAGAAGAGAGAGGACAAAGAGAATAGGAGAGAAAGAACAGGGGAAACGAGAAGAAAAAGGAAAGAAAAAGAAAGAAAAAAAAGAGAGGAGGGAGAGGAAGAAGAAGGAGAAGCATCGCCGGCCACCGCAGTCCCTCCACTTCGACAACAGTGCCGCCGCCACCATTAGCACCGCCTCGACGCCACCACAGGTCAACCTTCTTCCCTCTCCTCCTCCACCTCCTTCTTCTCCTTCTGTGTTTGCCTCTCCACTGATCATGTTGCATGTGAATAGTGGAGAGGTCCACTGTAATGGGCTGGCAGCACCAGCCCAACCCACGTAGGTGGGCCAGGTTCGGCCCAGCCCATGCTTTTGGGTCGAGTCCGGCCCATTTCCAAAAAAAATAAAAAAAAATATTGTTTAATATTTGTGATTTCCCCACTTTTTTATTTATGTTTTGTTTAATTTTGATCTATTTTTTTTGTCATTTCAACAATACGAATCCGGTATTAAAATACCCGGTTTTCGTCAAAACTTCCAAAAATACAAAAAAATTTGAAAAAAAGAAAAACATGTTTTTGTGCATATGGCCAAGTGTCTCAAAGCTAAAAAATCATATTGTGTTTTTCATACACCAAAAAATAATGTTTTAACATGCATTTTGGCTATAACCAGTTTATTAAAGTCAAGAGAATATTGGCCAAAATTTCAAAAACAACAAAAATTTTGTTTTGTTTTGTTTTAGTATCAGAGATTATGAATTTATACGTAAAATGTATTCTCGATATTAAAAAGTTTTTTTTACTGACAACATAGAACAATTAGGTTTTACCCTATTAAGATAAGAACTTCCTTACAAAGAAGAGCTTTTTTTTAAAAGCTTAGACAGATAGAACCAACCATTAGAAACCGCAACCAAATCTTAGATTTTATCAGACATTAAAACAATGCAGCCTACCTTAGGTAGGACATATTTGGGATGCTAATACTTTCCCTTTACGCAACCAGTCTCCGTACCCGATCTCTGAGACCAGTTAGGGTTCCTAGTGACTAGAATACTAGGTGGCGACTCCAGTCCATATTTTACCGATAAGAGACCAGAATTCCTTGTCTCTCCATATTTGCCAAATAGACTCTACCATTTTCCCTAAGAGATGATGGACGATCGCCGCGACGCCGCACACGTGCGATAATGATTGTGTTAATATTTCATTAAGTAGAAGAATTGGAACCAAAAACAGATCATACAACAAAATTCATCACGAATATCTTCTCTTCAAACCTTATTTTAGAACAAAACGCTTGCCTTTAACAAGGAAACGTCAAAAACTCTCACACAAAACAAATAAATGAAATAATGACTTACAATTTGAAATAGTGAATTAATCAATAAGAAAGCACACATAAGCTTAGTATCCTTCAGATAGTGGAGGAAGTGATTAATGGAAAATGGTCAGATGGTTGTTGTAGTATATAATTAAAATGAAGTGGGTGGAAGGGATGTTTAATAACGAGGAGGGGGAGGATATGATAATGGTAGTGGTGATGACTTATAATAGAATGGGGATGGTGATGATAGGGATGGTAGAGGAGGTGATTTATAATAGTATGAAGGGGGAAGAGATGAAGAAGGAGGTGGTGGTGATTTATAGTAGTATGGAGGTGGTGGTGGTGGATCAGATGAAAAGGGTGGTGATTTATAATAGTATGGGGGAGGAGGAGATTGAGATGGAGGTGGTGGTGGTGGTGGTGGTGGTGATGAGGATGGAGGGGGTGGTGATTTATAATAATATGGAGGAGGAGGTGATGGAGATGGAGTTGGTGGAGATTTATAATAATACGATGGAGGTGGAGATTTCAACGGTGAGCGTGATAACTTGTACTAATAATGTGGTGCTTGATGATGCTTTGGTGGTGGTGGTGGTGAATTGTAATAATAAGGTGTATGTTTTATATATTTTGGTGGAGGTGGGGACTTGTAATAATATGGTGAAGACACCACGTGTTTTTGGGGCGGGGGCGGTGATTTGCAATAGTATTTAGGAGTATGTTTTGATTGCTTTGTTGGTGGTGGTGACTTGTAATTATAAGGTGAATGTGTCATATATTTAGGTGGAGGCGGTGATTTGTAATAATATGACAAATGCAACACATGTTTTGGTGGCGATGGAGGTGACTTGTTGACACGATCAAAAGATTGATGTCTTATCCCAAGTGCAGGAGTGTCGAAGTAATAAATAATCCGGTAAGACCGGGGTCGAACCACAAGGAGGTGAACTATATAAATTAAAAATAATATATATTTAATAAAACAAAGAATTATGAGAATTTATGGGATATACTGATGTAAGGATTAAACAAGGATAAAACAATTGTTAAGGTTAGAGGATCCACTAATAGTATTTCAAATAAGTATAGTATAAACTTTTTTATTACTCCACTAGAAACCACACACAAAGAAAGTTTCAATCGGATTATATATTGTTAACATGATTACATTAGTTATCTTATTTGAATATTTTTTTTTTGGATTCGAGGAAACCTCACCCCTCAAAAAGCACACTTTGTGGGCCAAGGTGAGCGAGTAAAACCCCAACTGTTCCAGGCTCTTACAAGAGGTGCACGTCCTGACTCGAGACTTATTCGAATAATGCTAATACTTGTAAATGTTGTCAGGTATTCATGATGTTAATTTATGTTAACAACAAATCAAGTTCCTTTCATAACACAGGTGTCGGTTATACCATACAGTTGGTTATGAAAGGATCAAGTATTTGTTGTGCCAAGGGTTATACAACATAAATCTAGATTAACCATTTACCAGCCAAAGTATTAAGAGTGAATAGGATAACAAATACAAAACATGTTAGTATCAAACATTAAAGTCCATGTTGAGTTTACACTATACTTATTCTTACACCATTAGTGCAATCTATTCACCTTGACATAATAAACTTAACTAAACATAATGAAAGAGAAAAACATAAATAAACAAGATAAGAACATAAAAGATATAAGTTAACTAAGTAAAGGAAAGGAAATGAAAAGCATAAACAAAAGATTAATATAAACAAAATTTAAGCATTACAAAAATATAAAGAGAGAGAGAGAGAGAGAGAGTAAGAACACGATATTGATCTGAAAACCAAGATGCCTAAATGCATGGCAAATGCCTCCTTTTATAAGCCAAAATTCGAAACTATTGATTTGATGACTAATTGTTGAGTGGGCGGCCACATCTTGACTTGGTGACAATCATTATCTTCTTGTCTGAACAAAACGTCATTGTTAACATCAGAATTTGAACTGATAGTCTTAATGAAAGTTCTGGAAAATTATCTCAACTTTCCAACAAAACAAGAATCGGTGCATTTGGACTTCTAGAACTTGAGATATGGGCTGAACACTGAACAGTGTCTGGGCTGTAGGACAGATTCTGACTTCTCTGTTATTGCTACCATTTGAACTAGAAAATTACACTTTTAAATCTTGAACTCTGCATGAAAGTTTTAGGCTTATGTCTTAGCTTTCCATACATATCAACCAGACCTAAATCCAAGTTCTACAGCTCCAGTTATGATCCAATAGCCGAATGGTGTTCCAGTTTGGACTGAACTAACATCTCTTTTCTAAGCTTAGCCCTCTCTTTGTCTTCTCAATTTTAGTAGTTAAACTCATCAATCAATCCTTTGATTTATGTGATAGGCCTGCATTTAAGATGAACATTTACTACAAATTAAAGGTATCTTATATTATTAGACATGTTATTATAAAACATGTTTTAGTTAAGGAGTTATTGATACTTCAAGTGTAAAATAATGATATAAAACCTTGATAAAAATGTATTTTTAAGTACTAATCACTTGTACTGGTAGGATGGAGATTTTTCATGCTTTGGAAGATGAGGTTTGTAATGGTGTGGAAGATGAGCAACATGTTTTGGTATTGAAGGTAACTTATAAGATGAGTGTTTGTAGAAGAGTTTGGGGTGGTAAGGTGGCGGCGGCAGCGAAGAATTAAGGCTGGTAGGTAACCACACTAGTGGCTACAAGGCAAAATGCCACTGCATATATAAACAGGCTGTAAAGGCCAATGCCCTGGCCTTCCCAAGTACCCATTTCTAGGAATTGAAGGTTGATATATAACCTGAAATTGAATTCTTAGAACTGTAATTCTGTGACTTGCATACGCTTCTGTAACCCTTTATATAGTGATCTTCCGTGTTGTTTGGTGCATTTATGTGTCAACCATTAGTTAGTGGCATCCCAATCAGAACTACTTAAGACAAGAGAGTTAATTGTGTTGGCCATGATGAAGTCAACAACCTAAAAGTACTTGTGCATTCAATCGTGGCTGAAAGTTTTTTTTTTTCTGTCGATGGAAGGAAAGATCTGCTATGTGATTGATCAAAAAGCAAGTTGCTTTAAGTCTATTTGTAATGGCTTCATCCACTTCCCAAAGGGTGCCCACAGAATAATCAAATAAGAAGAAATTGAGGTCGTCTTACAGTTTTTATAGTCCATTGCTTAGCCATTATGCGGACGTTTATATATATATATATATAGGCTATTGTCATAACCCAATTTTTGACCATTTTATTTTAATTATTATTATTATTTTATTTACTGAAAAGGATTAAAAAAATGATGATGATAAAAAAATAATGATGATGAAAAACAAGTAAAATGAAATAAATGAAGAATGAAATTTGGGTTAAGGACAACATGATTGGAAGTTTTGGGATTTAATTAAACTTTGGAATTAATCTAATTAAGCTTGGAATTAATTTAATTAATCCAATCAAGGGTTTACTTGAAGAATTGATAAGTTTTGAGACTTAATTGAGCTTGGAATTAATTTAATTAATCAAATCAAGGGTTTAATTGGAGAATTGATAAGTTTTAGACTTAATTGGACTTGGATTTAATTAAATTAATGAAATCAGGGACTTAATTGAAACCTTATCAAAGTATAGGGGTGATTCTGGTCAAAATTGCAACAGATTAGAGTCCAAGGACTGTTTTGTAAAATACACTAAAATGCAGGGATCCAATTAAAGTTTTTCCAGGGGCTTGCTTATGAAAATTCCAAAACATCAAGGACCAAAACACAAATGGCCATTAGCAATCAAACGACGTCGTTTTAAGAGAACTGTTCGTCTTCTTCCGCTCACCAAACTAGAGAAACGGGCGCCTCTACCATCACTGCTCCTGCAATAAACGGTCCTGAGTCTTCATTACCAAGGGAAATGCATGTCATTCGCCAACTATAAAAACCCAGAGAAGGGATGCGCACAAGGAGGGAAAAAAAATACCCAGAGGCTAAAAATCCTAGATGGAAAAAACCCAGTAGACAAGGGGGAAGCTAAGCCCAGACACGAAAAAACCAGGGAGAGACCGAAGAAAAAACTGTTGAAAAACCGAAGGAGGAATCACATAACCGAGGGGCTAAAAGATGAAAAACAAACCTAGGAGACAGCATTTCATCATCGTCTTCGTCCCTTCCATCTCAATAACCGGGGCGACGAGCAAAGTTAAAAGCAAAGGAAGAAGTTCAAAACAGAAAGACAGGGGAAGCAAAAGGAAAACGCAAGCAGGAGACACAGAAACCAACATTAACATCCCCATCGTCTTCATCGCCTCCAGCAACGTCTGCAGATCAGGTAAGTTTGTCTTCATTCCTTTCTTTTCCATTTTTCATTATAAAGTCACCGCAGCTTGGATTTAATTAACTCTTGCACGCACGCGTGGTGCGTGCCTTTGCCCAGCCGGATCACTGGCTTGGGCCAGTGACCGGGCCGGGCTGGCTTGGTCAAGCTCAGCCCATGTGGGCTGAGCTGAGCCCAGCCCAAAAAAATAAAAAAACAAAAAAGTAGAAAAAGTAGAAAAAATAAAAAATGTATATGCATAAATAGAAATAATATAAATTTATTGGTTTATTCACTGATGCAAGAGTCAGGAATAAAAATACCGGTTTAAATTTATATTATTTTTATTCATCGTATTTTATTTTATTTAGCTGAAAAATAAAACAAATATGTGCATGCGTAAAAAAAATATTTTTTTTTATGAATATTCACTGGCGCCAGAATCAGGAATATTATAAGCAAATTATCATATCATACACTAATAAACATTTAGCAATTTAAGACAAAACCAGCAATGCAATCTGTCTCAGGCAGAACGTTTAAAGGGTGATAATATCTTCCCTTTTACGTAACCAATCCCGAGCCATAGAATCTCTGATGACCAGTTAGGGTTCCTAGTGACCGTAATACTAGGTGGCAACTCCTTAAATAAGACCTTTTTCTCCTAAAAGAACAAGATGCCAGATATCTGTTTGTTTTTCATAATTCAAGATAATGTTTTAGGTCCGCGGCGATGTCGGGTGCGACAGCTATTATGCGAAACAGAAGAAGAAGAATGGAACAATCTGTACATGGACATTGTTGAATAGGTAGTGGGATTTTCTCCATGAAGTTTCATGGACAAGTAGTTTTTTGTTTACAAAGATCACATGTAGAATAATGTTGCGGGTTTGCTTTGTTGGAAAATAATGTCTTTTGGATTGTGGAGCCCATACTCACCTCTAAATCTATGACTTGGGCCTATTTGTGGCACCATAATCCCCGAAGTTATATTTTAGGCACTCTTTTCTTTTTATAAGAGTTTCTTTTCAAGACAAAATCAATTAAATAAGATCCAAGAATCAAGTTGGAAAGTATCTCTTAGAAACTTGAAGCCCAACACCAATAGCATAGTTATTAAATTTAGGCTGTGGTTTACTTGGAACAATTTTGTTGGACATAATTGACTTGTTTATTTACACATAAAATAAAGTTCACTTGTTAACATTCGGTTTGTATTGAAAGTGATTAGAGCATAAAGTGAACTCTCTCGAACGTTTCAATCCACTATTCGGCCTATACCATATCTTTACTTATAAGTCAAAGTACATGACCTATCCTATATTTCTTTAGAATATTTCCATTTGTAGCTGGCTACCTAGCTAGTAAACACATGCGTCTCTGTTATTCCTCATTTGATCTAAACATATTATAATTAATACAATAGATACGTAATTAATCAATCCTAGACCAAAATAAGTGTATAAAACAATCACATTGTCTCCTAATTTATATTAATTCCTACATTGTTTACTGTTTAGAAAGTTTTTCAATAGACTATCATCGATTAGAGGTACTAATATACATGGCTTAGGTTAAAGTAAAAAAATAATAATTTGGAAAAGCACATCGTTGTTTTTATGAACAAACAAATACTTGGGACTTGCGAATTACGCTTTTACGTGCTTCCCTTGAATTAACGAATATGTCTTAGGAGTTTTTAATGGAAAAAGACACAGCAAACAATGAAATCAACGGAGGGCCAACAGACATTTAATAACAAGACATTGATTTTCAAACTTGGAAGAAGCAAAATTATATAATTTCGATAGAGAGAGAAATGTAATGTGATATTTATCCTTCCAAAAGCAATTACAACTATTACATTGCAAAATGGTACAAAGAAATGTTACAATGATCACTTCTCCGTACAAAAGAATTCACCATGGATCTACAATCTTGATCCTTATTGCACAAAGACAGATGATTTAAACAAATTAGGAATCCTAATTTGTTTCGTAAACAACAAAAGAAAAGGAAATAAATAGTAACTTATTGCATGTTGTTACATTTCAAATTGACCCTACAACATCTTAGTAGTGTTTTGGTGGTGGAGGTGATGCATACATGTATGGAGGAGGTGGAGAATGAGTTAAGGATGGTGGAGACTAATAATAGTAGGGTGGTGGAGGTGATGACGATGGTGGTGGTGGTGACTTATAGTAGTATGCAGGTGGTGGTGATGGTGATGGAGGAGGGGGAGATTTCTTTGGAGGGGGTGGAGATGTGTAGTGGTATGGAGGTGGGGAAGACTTCTTTGGTGGAGGAGGAGATGAGTAGTGGTATGGAGGTGGTGGAGACTTCATTGGAGGAGGAGGGGATGTGTAGTGATAAGGTGGAGGGGGAGACTTCTTTGGTGGAGGAGGAGATGAGTAGTGGTATGGAGGTGGTGGAGACTTCTTCGGAGGAGGTGGGGATGTGTAGTGGTAAGGTGGAGGGGGAGACTTCTTAGGTGGGGGAGGAGATGAGTAGTGGTATGGTGGTGGTGGAGATTTCTTTGGAGGAGGAGGTGATGAGTAGAGGTATGGAGGTGGGGGAGACTTCTTTGGAGGTGGTGGGGATGTGTAGTGGTATGGAGGTGGGGGAGACTTCTTCGGAGGAGGTGGGGATGTGTAATGGTATGGTGGAGGGGGAGACTTCTTAGGTGGGGGAGGAGATGAGTAGTGGTATGGAGGTGGTGGAGATTTCTTTGGAGGAGGAGGTGATGAGT